>Ga0208644_1000105_pt1 | contig 54480 bp, 72 predicted proteins | sample VirMetDEL_Nov_18_FD_184517 | JGI IMG/M metagenome (GOLD analysis project Ga0208644, IMG submission 184517) | Aqueous microbial communities from the Delaware River and Bay under freshwater to marine salinity gradient to study organic matter... | ecosystem: Environmental > Aquatic > Marine >...
GGTTTGCTTTTATCCAGTTTCAGCCTGTAACCATCCCAATCATAATAGCCGTGGATAGTGGGCATTTTGCGAAACGACCCTTTGATTACCACCACTTCCTTGATTTGCGTTTCATCGTGATGCTCAAATAATTTTGCATCAAATGCTTTACGCAGATACCGAGCAATGTCGGAGATCCGTGGGTATATGGGCGTCAGCCATTGACCGTGACTGCCGTGCATATAGATTTGTGCGCTGTATCGTGCCATAACTCAATACTCCCTTGGCAATAGGAAGGTGCTGTATGCGCCTCCTGTTGTAATTGGTGAATCCGATTTAATAAGGTAGAACTTCCACTCCCCATCAAACGCATCGGTGTAATCAATTTTGCGTTTCCACAGGATGTTTCCGTTGCCATCGTCAGCAGTAATAAGTGCCTTACCGTCTTCAACAATAAGGTTAACAACGACGAACTCTTCATTGAGATCATTGATCGATGTTGCAACGATATCTAAAAACCAGTAGGCTCCACCGCCGCAGTTATCAATAAAGAACTGTACACCATTCGTGTATGCCATCGGCTTGGTAAGGGGAAGGTCATAACGGCGAAGATAATCTGTGCCGCTGTAATGAGCGAGTTGTGTTGCAAACTCGGCTGGTGAAAGGGTTGTTTCAGTATTCATTGTTACCTCCTATTGGAACAGAGTGTCATACTCATGGGTTGAAAGGAAGTGGGAAAAGTTGCTGTAACCAGCGTCTTGCCACTTTTGCCACTCGTCGAGAAATGTTTGAGCATCGTCGCCTTGCATAAAGAACGACCACCCAGACTCGTAATGTTTAACAGTAATACTGTCAAACTCACGATTTAGGCTGTAGCCACCGATAACCATAATAGACTCCTTTCTGCGAGTTAAGGTTATAGTTTAATATTAAAGTGTGAGTGCTTGAAAGCAAACACTAAATGCTCAAAGATAAAAAAGGGTGTTCCGTGGATTTGTAGGCAATGTGTTTAAGGCAGACCCTACTTATGCTCACCGCATCCTGCTTTACAAACGTACAGCGAGGGACAGGATGGTTAGAGATCCACGGCTTTGTGTTCCGCGTCGTGCAACGCTAGGACGAGGTCAAACCCTATGCACCCCGCCCAGAAAGGTTATTTGTCTACCCCCTCTTACCTTTGTGGACAGGTGTAAGCATATATTCTTCTACCTCTCCATCTATTATGATTTTTATAATATTACCGTCAATGATCCATGTTTGTTTGCCACGGTCAAGAAAGGTGATACGACTGGTAAGCCTATCTTTGATACCATAAGCCTCACACTCAGGAAGAGTAGGGCTTGCCCAATCATATGAAACAATTAACTCCAGTATGGAAGGAGTCTGCGTAAGAGTTTGTTTATCCATTTATTCCTCCTTGGGGTTGCTGTTGCGATATGGAGACCAATAAGACTAACCCCAGTCTTTACGGTCTTCTTCGTTTTCGTAGCCATAACGATACTCCTCAATCTGAGCTGTTGTCATAAATTCTTCAGTAACACGCTCACTTTGGTAGGTGTGACCTTTGTAATAATGCGGTTCGTAAGGCCGACCGTAATAACGGTCAGCCCCACCACGATCCTGTGGGCTACCATGACGCGGTCGTCCATCAATTATAATTTCAGGCTTGGAGAGACTGGTCATTGGTCACCCCTCCGTTTTCCATAATGTGTTCTTCAACGAACAGCATAGCTTCCCGATGCACATCAGGATACCGTGCTTTTACATAGGTATGAAATAACGATACCTCGGCATACAAGCGAGCAAGAGTATACAACTCCCGTGCTATGCCTTCCACTTCTCCGCCAACACGAGAGAAGTGATCCATTGCGTTTGTTTCATCAACCATGGCAAGCTCCTTTCTATAAACTAAATGCCATATTTAATAATAGCAGTTTACACCTCTTTGGCAAGTCTTTTTGCTTCACGCTGAGCAATAGCCAAAACCCTTTGCCGACTTATATTGTAACAGTCACCGATACTCTGAAGGGTTTCACCAAGGGTGTACCGCCGATACCATATATCATGATTCCGTTCGGCTTTTGCGGGCGAACCAGAGGGGTTGCCCACCCTACCGTCAGGTATATCAAGGTTGTACTTTATAGACCATGCGCGAGCAGTCAGGTATGAACAACCTAATCGCTCGGCAAAATCTTTCCAGCTAATAGATTCTGCGGCTGTATTCCTGATCCATTCTTCTTTACTATCCATCATGATTCCACCCATCTAATTTTTCCCAATATGTTTCATCTCTATCATAAGGGTGTTTTGGTGTACTAGAATCGCCAGAGCGCATCTTAGTAACGGTGCGCTCCTTTGCAGGTTTTTCATGAAAGGACTGCACATAATTAAACAGCCCCTCCAATTCTTCAAAGACCATCGGTTTAGAGAGCATTGAGCCGTGGAGTATCCACATTGTGTCGGTTTCCGTTAGCGACAATGCTCCCCCGCAATCCGAGGTATTTGCTTTGTAGATTTCCCACTCAGGTTTCATGAGAACCACCGTTTAATACGTTCCCATAAAGTCAAGCTGGGATGTTTTTCTTTAAAGGAATACAGTATGTAACTCAGTTGGTTTTGGCTGAGTTTGAACTTTTTCTTAAGTTCTTTATGGGTCAGCTTTTGTTCATTCCGTGCGGTTAGCACCTCAAGAATAAACTGATCGGTGTATTTTTGCTTACGAGCCATCGTTTTGTCTCCTTGCTTTAAGAATGCGCTCAGCGCGGTCAACACCCTGAGGGGTAATCTGGTAGTAGAACGGTGACACATTGCCAATCCGCACAAGGTCGCCGCGTGTAGCGAGCGAATACAGGATTTTAGATGGGTCATCTACAGGTTGGTCTTGGAAATCTTTACCGCACATACTCGCCCTGCTCAGGTAGAAAGCCACCAGTATATCGGCTGAAGCTCCTGTAGTGATAATCCTACTGAAAGCTCTTTTAGGTTTCATTTTAATCGGCGTCACCTCAGGGCTAGGAAGTGCTAATTGAGAGGCAGTTTCCTTTCCGCTATTTTTAATGAGCCATTTGATTTGCATCGGAATACTACGGCACTCTTCCTCAGCCATTTGAGACAGAATGTTGTAGGTTTGGATGTCAATCGCTACAGATTTGTGATTGTTTGTGTCCATTAATTTCTCCTATGCACACAGGTCTGCTACAAATTCAGGGATAGGCCGACACTCCCAGTCAAAGAGGTGTTGCTTTTCCCCACGGTAATAGTCACGGTATGCTGTGACTACATCATGATGGTGATACTCTACAGGCATAGCCTGAGGAAACTTGGTAAACCCTCGGGCTGTCAAGTTTGGTGGAGCACACCGTAAACTAAAGAAAATAGATTCGGAGCCGTGCGGTTTGCCACGGCGATAGCGGAACTCTTTGAATAACTCAAAGCCTAAGTTCCATGTCATATTGTAGTTTTCTACAGTCTGCGCCGCCCATATCGTGCATGGGTGGTGCTGATGGTTAGGCATATACGGACCTTCTGTACCGTTGAGCCAATGAGCAGTAGATAGTATCTGCGTGGTTTCAAGCGGCATTTTGGTAATGTGGTTTTTGCAGTGCATTTGAGCACACTGCTCAAGATCCATGGAAAGCCAGAAAATGTTCATGGTAGGCGGTGCTCGGCAATAGGTAGGCTGACAGGCAATGCACGATTAGGTGGATGGCACACAGCATAGACAAGCACCCTACGGTTAGGCGACTCATGGCGTATCTGCCTGTAAGTATCGGCACATAAGTCAAGGTCGTCAAAAGGTGTAGTCTTGTATTTGGCACAACCGAGGAACTCGGTAATGGTATACGACTGGGCATAGAGAAACATTTCTGCTTCGTAATCTTCCCAACTATAATGTGACATAGGCTATCCTTTCTACAATTAACCTATGTAAACTATAGTATGTTAGTTAACAGAATGTTACCCCTTAATTTATCTTTTTTATCACACACTAAGGTTATGGTGGATTAACACTTCATTTACAGGTGCAAAGTCAGGCAAGTCTGAAAATTTCTTGTAAAGATAATTGATGCCAGTGTGCATTATTACTTTCATCTGCTCGCTTCCTCCAGAATGGCGATGGGAATAGAGCACGAGTTCAAGCATATCTGCCATTTTAAGTCTGTTCTTTTCTTCTGGCGTTAGGACAAAAGTCAATCCAAGGTCGTCCATCACTTTCTTTTCAGCTTTTTCAAAGGCTTGCAGGACTTCGGGGAACGACCATTTCGCCGTTGCTGGGATATCACCCAACACCATTTCAGGCACATCGTGATATAACGCCGCCATGATTAGCTGTTTACTACTGTCCGGCCATAACTGGTCAATCAATATACTGACTGCGTATGAATGTGCTCCCACTGTTTGCCTCTCAGCTTGTATTGCAACTGTATGAAACCTCAGTAAAAACTGTGCGTCCCATGCTGTCATCAAAGTTTTAATGTTGGTTGTTGTCTTGCATCGGCGTCCCGCCATCTTTTATTCCTCTCGCCCACGGTTTGTCGCTAAATGTCTTTTTAGCTTCACCCCAGCTCGGACCGAACTCAGCATCTACAACGCTGGGGATTTGCATATTCACACAGGTTTCCATTATTTCTTGTATTTTTGTACCAGTATCAGGGTCAGCAACGGATATGTCAAGTTCATCGTGAACCTGAATCATAGGCGTGATGCCTTCTTCATACAGGGCAACCATCGCCGCTTTGGTTTGGTCAGCGGCACTGCCTTGTATCAATCTATTTAAGGCTTTGTATGTGAACGCCCTTTTGATTGCCGGACCATGCTCAGCGTAAGCATCTTGATAGGTCATGGGTTTATATGTCCCATAAGCATTTGGCTCCCATTTATCAAAACGACACTTGCGTCCTAACAAGGTGCGTATCAATCCTTTGTTAGATGCACGGTGAATCACATAATCAGCTAACTGTTGCACGAACGGCACTTTGCCGTGGTACTCGGCAAACAGTTCTTTAGCGTCATCAAACTCCAAACCCAACTGCTCAGCCAGTTTATTCTTACCCATCCCGTAGAATAGGCCGAGGTTAATGTCTTTTGCTTGCTTGCGCGGCACTCCCACGATATCTGCCGCCATTTGGTGGAAATCGGTATTAGCATCAATGTTATACTGGTCGGCAAAGTCCTGTGCGCCTTGCAGTTTCAGTAGGCTGGCATAGTGAACAACGAGGCGTGGTTCTTGGCTACTGTAATCAAATGCCCCCCACAACTCACCTTCCTCTGGTAGAAACAGGCCACGAATCATCGGACCAATTTCAGCGTTCCGTGCTGGCACTTGTTGGAGATTAGGATTGCTGTAACTGAAACGGCCTGTAACTGTGCCGCCATCATCACTTCTTAAGCTGTGCGCTTCAGCATGGATGCGACCGTTATGTTGGTGCTTCAGTATGGTGTCTATAAATGTGGTTCTAGCTTTATTCAGCTCTCGAGCTCGAACTACGGCCTTTGGCAAGTCATGGGCATGGTTAGCTAGAAAGTTTTTAGTAAAGCTAGGCTGTCCTGATTTGGGCGTTTTAGGGTATTTCAGCCCATTAGCGTCGAAGGCTTTAGCAATACTCGCCGCCGCCCATATATCAATATCTTGCCCACCCGCATCAGCTAGAACCTTTTGTTCTTCGCGTTCCAAATATTCTTTTAACTGCTCTGCTTTTTCAAGGTCTACCCGCACACCCTTCTTACGCATGGCAAAGACGACCTTTAACACTTTAAGTTCTAAGTCAAAAATATCAGCAATGTCTTCTTTTAGTATAAGCCCTTTGAAATGTTGCCACAGTTTCAGGGTAAGCGCGGCATCCTGTTCTGCGTATTGCCCAACAAAATGGGCTGGCAGTTTCCACATTTCACTCTTAGCATTTACACCAAATGAGTTAGCGGCTTCATACAGGTCTTTTTCGCTTTTGCGTTCGTTTAGGTAATCCCTGCCAAGTGCGTTCAATGCGTAACTAAACCTGTTTTCATCAAGCAGGGCGGCTACGATCATCGTATCAATCACACGGCCTTTAACCTCAATACCTTCTGCCCACAGCCAACCAAGGTCATACATAGCGTTGTGCATAATGTAATCACGCTCAACAGAAACAATGTCGGAGAGCCATCGCAGGGTTTGCTTTGCATCAAAGTTACCACCATTTTCATGACGGATAGGGAAATACCAAGCCTTGCCCTCTACCGCCACAGCAACTCCAATGACATAGCCATCTTTACGAGGCCAGCCACTACCCATCGTAGTTAGGTTAGGGTCGCGTGTTTCAAGGTCAATCGCTATTTCTCTAGCGTCCGACAGGTCGGGGTAGCCATCAGGCATAACCCACTCAGTCGGAGGTGTGAACAAGGGGAACTGCATCCGCTTTTACTTTCATAGGTTGGTTACATGAACAATGAGGCCATTTGTTTTTGAGGTTGCGAAAGGTGAGGTGTTTAACCTCACCCTTGCACTCACACTCAGCAACTACAGGCTCATCCAACTTCGAGTTCGAGTTGTCGGTCATCTTTGTCACCGATTCGCATCCTTACTTCAGCCTCAACAAGAAACAAATAACGCCGTAGGTCGCGTATATCATCTAGGATACCTTCTTCACGGCTGTCTTCAAACGCCGCTTGGAACACATCATAATTGCACTCGCCCACTTGCTTTTCAAGCCTGTCCCATTTGCGAGCTAACATCATAAACGCGCCGACACCGCCGCGCTGTTTCCAACTATTGCCATAGGACTGCTCAGATATGTGCAAGCCCTCCACATCTTCATTAGCCAGACCTAGCACCTTATTGATAATGGCACTGTAGTCATCGGCATCTATTTCACCGTTCCTAGCCAATTTAAGATACTCCTCTTCCTCTAACTCACGCATACGCCTTGTCATATAAGCCTCGTGACTTTCGTGTTTTACAAAGTTTCCATCCATTTGTCTTTTCTCCGTTCTAGCCATTCGTAACACGCCAAATGCCAATCATCTGACTTTATGTCTTTAGAATGTTCCATGGCTTGGAAAATTTCTTTTGCTTTCCATGCCACCCACATTCTGTGCATAGGCTGTGCCACTTCGCTAAAAACAGAGTTAGTATATGGTCTGGGTTTCTCGGGGTCTTCCATAAACCACTCAAGCTCTTCATCAAAGGTAACTATGTCATCTACTAGCGGGGAGGGTTTAATCATACGACTAGCATATGAATCATAGTCAGGGGTCATTCCATCAAGCCCCTCCAACACTTCGGTATACGCATGGAGGTTATTGCTGAACTGTGTATAAATCCCAACCTGTGCGCCAATCCGTGCCGCAATGTATTCCTGCAGAATGGACATATGGACAGCGTTAGCTCCCAGCGCACCCCAGATCATATCATTACTGCGATTACATACCGTCATGTCCAGCTTATTATCGCGAACGCTGAAATATATATGCGTATTACAAGGGTGATCTTTGCACCCATTATCCTTGCGTAAATCACCTTCAGGATCCCACATAGCTAAAACAGTTCGTCTATCGTTTTCATAGGTCATAAGTCTATGAACAGCTATATCCAATTGATCTTTATAGAAATAGTTACGCCATCTATAGCCATATGCACCTTGGAGGATTTTACCATTATCGCTATAAGTACCCATCCGTTTATTATAACGCTGGATCCACTCAAGGTCTTCACGACCCGCTAACATCCAGAGGCTTTCCATAAAATGGAATACAGGGTTAGCGTCGCGTTGCGGATAGAACAATACCCGCTCACGGGGGTTATTGTAAGTAATCGCACAAGGCTCACGGAACTCAAGTGCTTTACCGTTTCGGGTGTTTACTTCAACACCGCTAGTTTCAAGGGATTGTTTCACCAGCCATAACGCATCACTGACATTAACAGCGGTGAAAGTGTGCATACCCCTCATTGGGGCTTTGCCAAATAGTGCCATATTGAACCACCTTTCTATGGGGCTATAAAGCCGCTCGAGCGGCTGATATTAGTTTGCCCTACCCAACTACCAAAAGCAACCTTCTGGCGGCTGTATGGGGCTTAAATAAAGTCAAAATGTTTCTTAACACGCTTAGTATATGTTCCTCCATTCAATGCTTCTTTAATTGCAGTTTCTGTTTCCTCTGTAGGCTCGGGTAACGTCTTGCGTCCCATGCGGTCAGGTAACAATCCATTACGAAGAGTGGTATTGTCGCAACCGTTACAAGGACCGAAATCGCGTTGCCCATGATACAGTTTGGTTCTCGCCGCATGGAAAGCCTCCCCCTGCCAAATATCTTCAATATGTGTATCCATTATATTGCCGCACTTATACCATCCCACCCAATCATTACAGCATACAGCTACATTGCCATCCCAACGGATAGACATTTCGCGGAAGGGTTTAGCACAGCGTTTACCATCTTGGTCGTGGTTCAATGGAAAAGCATTTCCAGCATGGTTGCTAACTTGGGCATGAGTTCCACTTGTAGCCAATGTAAGATCCATGCCAACAACGATATCATGCTCTGTAACTTTTCGTCTACGGTGGGGGTTTGCGGCACGGTCGGCGGGATATTCATAAACGGGATGTGGACCATTGTAACGCTCCTTGATTTTATCTACGATTTTAATACGGTCGTAGTTATCAAGGAATAGAACGTTTAGCCCTGCATCCATAAGTTTGTTGACCGTTTCCTCTGTATCTTTCAACAACCCACCACCATTGCTAGTCATCATAAGTGGTGTTCTGGGTAACTCTTTACGGAACAGCCCCACCATTTCAATAAAGAAAGGGTGCATAGTGGGCTCGCCGTGCATAGCAAACTCAATGCGTGGATTCCACCCTGCCCTTTTAATTTCCTCACAAATGCGGGTAGCAGTTTGGATATGCAGATTTTTGTAAGGGGCAGATGCTTTGCCGTGCAAATTACTCGGACCATCAGCTTCGTTTTCACGGATAGATTGTATGCCGCAAAATGAGCAAGCAAGGTTGCACCCTTCCACAAACTCTATCTGAATAGAGTTTGGTGGGTCTTGATAAAAGTTAGATTGCTCCGCCATCTTTAGCCGCCTTTCGCCATTGAACACGGACATCCCACCGTGTTTTCATACCTTCCCAACCTGTTTTGGTTTCTTTCTGCAATGCTTTCACATACAGCGGAAAGGCTTGTTCCAAAGCACGGCTGGCTCGTTCTTGCATTTCAGCGTTGCGATATGTGCTACAGCCTCCAGCCGCGCCACTCGCACCACGCTGATCCCATGTCCAATCTACAATAACCGCATTACCATGCCCTTTTTGGAATAGGCTGAGGGTTACATAGTAATCCTCCATTAACTCCATAGCATCGTAGCGTATGCCTAATTGTTGGAGAACATGGGGGCGTATGGCATGGACAGCGTTTTGCCGCATCCCATACTTCACCCTGTCAGGGTAATGTTTATCATTCATTTGGCGTGGGCTGAGGCCAACATGGGTGAAATTATTTAACAGCCATTCCATGCGCTCCCACAGTTCGTGCATCTCACCCTGCTCAGTTTTCCTTAAGTTAGGTGCGTCATCATGTGCGCGGCGACCAAATATAAGATCGTCATCCAAAATAACAATTTTATCATACTCCTGCTCCACTGCGTGATCTACAATAAATTGGCGGACATTGTTTATGCCCTTGATTTCACCACGGTTCAGGCAGTAACGACCATTCTTAATATGTGCTTGCACTTCTTCTTGTGGGCAAACCAGAACCGCACTTTCTCTTGCTTCCGGACCAATACTTTCCCAAGTAGTTTGCTTATTGAGCCTACCCCTTGTGGGGATAAAAATAGGTATCATAACTCATCCTCATCAAATCTTATTGAACCAGAGGCCATTGCTTCTTCTAACTCTTCATCGGTTAGGTTGTCAATGTCTGCTTCAGTATATCTAAAAACCTTTTGTGGCTTCGTCCTCGACCGTAACCGTTTCTTTTTGTTTGGCTTCGGTTGCTCGGGCTTCGGTTTCGGCACGGTGGGCTTGGATGTCTCTAATACTTCCAATGTCCGATAGATGTGCTTGCATTTCTGACATACTCGCTTCCTCCGGACTGATTTGTCCGCTGTAAGTCTGCTGTCTGCGACGGTTGATTTGCCACTGCATTTTGGACACAACATTTCTACACCACCCCACCATTAGGAGCCTCCAACCACATTCCAACATTAGCCCGATACTTACTGCGCGGCTTACCTTGTCCAAGGCGCACACGCTCATACTTATCCCACTCGCACAGGCTATGCTCAATAGTTCGCATATCTACTGCATCAAGGGGGACATGAGATTGAATGTAATTTGGTGCTTGAGCCAGTAACTCCTGCATTTCGGTATTGGCTTGGGTCTGGTTCATAGACTTAGTGAGCACCCTATCATGGATACGGTTCAGTCCTCGCTTTGCTCCTGGACCTGCGTTTGCCCAACTAAAACGGTCTTGTGCCTTGTCCAATACAGGTGTGTAGTTGAGGTCGGTAACCACTTCGTATGACATAAAACCTCCCCCTCCCCATCCCCGATGGGAAGCCATCGCTTTGTGGGTCGCTTGCAACGATTGCGTTTCCTCGGCGACCCCCGATAAATGCACCCTGTCTTTCCAGATAGGTTTGAGGAAATGGTCAACGACGACCTCCGATTTACGAGCTTTGAGACCTTGATTAGTGATTATATAAGCTCCAGTGAATGTCCGCAAACCAGAGGACAACCTAGCCTCAATAAGTTCTTTTGTATGGTCGGGATTCCATCCTTTATCTTCGTCAACCCACCCATGTTCTTCGGCAAACTCGCTTGTGCCAATCATGCGAAACAAACAACAATTAAACACGATTTCACTGTGCGAACGGTTCGCATTTGGGTTAGTCCAGTTTTGGCGCATCCAAACAGTAACACGGTCGTTTTCACGGAAGGGGTTTGTGAACTTGTAGTCCTGCAAAATGTGGTCGTCAGTCCAAGGGGGGTTGACCCCCTTGGCTCGCTTTTGGTAAATAGCGTGACGCTCATTTATCCAGTAAAAGAACCTTTCTATGTTCTCCATAGGTTTAGTCCCCTAGCTTAATGACGCCTTTTGCCAACGCCAATTTAATATCAACACTGTTGCCTCCAGGAGTCAACGCTTTCATAGCGGACAAGGCATCAGCAACGGTAGCAGACTTAGCAAGGGCTTCAAAGTTATGCCAGCGATTGCTACCTTCACGGTATGGGTTAGAACCTGTAATAACAATCGTTGCCTGTGGATCATACTTAACCCGAGCGGTGCGCTCTTGCTTGGGTACATCAACAGTAACGGTTGGTGTAGGCATGACAGCCGACGGAGTGTTCACCTGCATTTTAGTCTCCTTTTCAACAGGTTTATATTTTTTCGCGCGAGTCGCTACAATTTTGTGAAACTCTTTGTAAACGCCCTGCGAATTAAAATAGCCAGTAGTCTCGCGTTGGATATTACTGGCTTCCAAAACACTGAGTAACTCTTGCTCAGTGAATGTGTTTTGTAATTGTTCCACATTTGAAAACACAATGCTATGCTCATTGAGCTCTTTACAATTACGAAGGTCTCGCAATGAGGGGAACACAAAGTAGGAATATGGCTCGTTCCTGTTAGATTCATTGTGGTTTTCCAATACTGCAAAAGTCTTGATTGCCGCCATGTCAAAGCTCCTTTCTGTAAGCCTTATACTGTTATTCTACTATATATAGGGAATCAAGCAAGCCCTAAATACTCCAATGCCCCACTAAAAGTTCTCTCCTAGCAGGGCATCGGGCGAGAGGTGAGCTTCTGCCCACCCCCACATTCTTAGGCGGCTTTGGCGTATTCAAGAGCCTTTGCCATAGCCTTCCGCTTGACTTGGGCGTTATTGCCAAACCATGCAGAGTTAAGGGCGTGGTCACGGGTCTTAGCTCGCTTCTGGTGATCCATAACATAGGTCACACCGTTTAGCGCACCCCACCAAGTCCCCTTGGCTGAAGACATATCGTGTCCTGGAGAAGTTTCAATAGCTTCCAGTATAGACTGGGAAGTTTTGGTAAACTCCTCATGAAGCGGTGGTAAGTCGGCCTCATTAGACTTAGCGCGTTCAATAAGAAGTTTAGGCTGGAACAACTCAGCAATGAAATTATCAACCTGTTCCTTAGTAGCTCGTTGCTTAGCAAGGAACTCGGACTGCTGTTGGAACTGTGTCATTTGCTCACCACTAATACCAAGTGCTGTTTCAGCGGCTTGCATAATTTCCTCGTCAAACATTTGTAAATGCAACACGCGGAACTTACCCGTCATACCCTCTTGGCTGAGCGCAAGGGTAATCGTATTATTACACACCACGCGGATAGGGGTGAACATAACGGTCATAGCAGTGCCAACCTTGTGACTGTTAGCCATGAGCAAGTAACCCTCGATCTCATCGCCACCCGCTAACTTGAAGCCCTTCTTGATTTTAGCCAAGCCCCAAATGCGCTCGCCATCACTAAGGCTACCCGCAGTATCCATTTCCATATGTCCTGCTTCGGTAAACTTTTTAAAGAAGGACATTGTTTCGTGGTTCTGGAATGGAACAAACCCTTCGCCGCAGTGCGACAGCACACGGTTATCGGTATCGCGCACCACTACATAATGGTCGTTAGCCCGAAGCATCTCGGCTTCACCGCGTGGGTCATTGAGGTTCCAAGTGTTAGGCTTGTCAGCGTAATAGACAGGCCGCTTGCTAACTGTCCAGTCAAGGCCAGCCGCTTTAAGCATTTCCTCAGGAGTAAGGTTATGCTCAACTTTTTCACCAAGCCCATGCCACGGAACTTGTCCTGCATAAGCCATCGTTTCTACCATATGTGCCATGATTGTTTCCTTTCTACAAAACTAGGCGTCATAACCAGCTTCCACAGTTGGAAGCACATCAAAGTCGGCAAGCGAAATGTCAAGCCAACAAGTTTCCCCCATTGCATTAAACGCAATCTGACAACGCATCTCAACGTCGTTGTGTAGCGTTGTGTGTATAATGGGGTATTTGAACGTATCATCAAGTGCGTTAAGAAACTTGCTCTTGAGGGTACGGTTTGCCTTACGGCGGATAGCACGGTCATTAAGTGTAACGAAGTGCTCTTTGGTTAGGTATGGAACATCCATGTAATTAGCCCCTTCTATGGCTGGTTGGTTTGTACCTATATTTAATAAGTGTAGCAGTTGGATGTAAACCAATAACAGGTCAACCTGACAATTTAATAATCACGCAGGTATTTGATAGCCACGGCTGAACATGGGATGCACCAAATGTAAATGTTGTAGAGCGCGAGTAAGACCCACATAAAACACGCGAGCTTCATCAAAATGTTCGTTTTCAAACTTACGCCACATAGAATAGGAACGACGCATAGTATCAGTGAGAACCATAACATTATCTGCTTGAGCCCCCTTTGCTGAATGAATCGTTGAGATTCGGATGCGTGGTTCTTGCGTCAGGGACTCACCTTTGCGTAGACAGGCTTTAATGTAACGCTTATCTTTATCCGATATTTTGCCCAACCCTTCATCCCAAGGAAGGCTGTGCAGTAATCCATGGAAGTCCAATAGATCTTGTAACCCATAACGCTGGTCTGGCTGTCCTTTACTAAAGGTTTTATGTCCATACTCTACCTGTGTGCCTAACAACATTTGACTGTAGACAGTTCGTACTTGTTCAGCAGTTAGCATACCACCGTCGCGTAGGCTTTCCCAAAGCCGAACCGATTCAAGAACTTTACCGTCAATAGATTTACTGCCATTGTAAATGTATAAATGTCCACGGCGACGCACCTCTTCCTCAATCTGCTTTGCACCTCGTGTAGTGCGGCTGAGTAACAGCCATTCACCTTCGGACATATTAACTTCTTCGGAGTGTCGATGCCAATGGACAAACCCATCCTCATCCCGTGGGTTGAATTGTTTGGGTCTACGATCAACGACGCGCTGAATTACTTTTTGGCTAAGTGCGTGATGCAGGGCGGGTATCCTGTAACTTTGATCCAACACAGTGACATCACCTTCCAAACCTATGAAATAGTCTACATCTGCACCCGCATAACGGAATATGGCTTGGTCGTCATCGCCAGCTATAAATATCTCTTTGCAGTTAGCCTGTAACAAATGCACCATTTTCCATTGCAGTGGCGACAGGTCTTGCGCTTCATCAATAAACACTACCTCTAGCTTCGGTGCTAACTGACGGTAGCAAAACTGCTCTAGCATATCTGTGTAGTCGAACAGTTGGTATCTATCTTTCCACGCCTTTAACCCCCTGTCTACATAATCAACCCTAGCCCAGTCGGTTTTTAGCGGCACTGTAGAGGCATTGTAAACGCCGCGCAGAGGCTGTTGCTGTATGCGAGCTATGTTAATCAGCTCAAGGAACTTATCCCCATACCCAAAGTCTTTATACGGACCTTGATCAGTAAGCCCTGAATTAAAGAAACCACCGATTTTTAACCAATCACCGATTTCAGTAAACTTATCTGAGGTAAGAATTTGGTTATGGTTAATACCCATCTGCATAAAAGCAAGGCTGTGAAGAGTACGGAAAAACGGTAGATCGCGCCTATGCAGTCTAAACTTTTCACAAGCACGGTCTATAGCTTCACTAGCGGCACGTCGAGTAAACCCAAAATAACCTATACGATCTGGTGCGACACCTTTACTAAGATACTCTTCGACCTTGTTCAGTAGGTATGTTGTTTTCCCTGTTCCTGGAGGTCCGAGTATAATTTTCATTATAATATGTCGTTCTGTTGGGGCAGTTCAGGCAGTTCCAATATTTCGTCGCTAGATGCAAAAAACTCTTGTGGTAATGACCATACATGAATCCCTTTGCCTTTTACACGCCAAAACATTTTTTCTGCTTCCATTCCCTGGAGTCGTAAAGTTATCTTGTTTGAAGTGTAATGGTTAAAGTCGTTAACGGTCAGATGCTTTTTAATATCCTTGACTTGGAAGAATACTTTGCCCTCATCCCATACGGCTACGCCCTGCAATATGTCTTCACGGTCTGTACCTTTAGCTCTATCAGTACAGAACTGTGACAACAAGTCTTCAAACTCACCTTTAATTGTAGCATCAGGTGGCACTTCTACAATGGTTAAATTATCCAGCAATAACTGTATTCTGGTCTGCCATGCTCTTTGGCTTACTGCGATAGGCAGTTTATTGATCTGCGCTACACAATCTTTTTGGAATCGTGTCTGGCTAATCAAACCATCTGTGCTTAATTCAACACGCTGACCGTCTACATCTAGTATCCAAATAGGTGGATCACCATCAATCTTTGTAAGGCTGGACATCTGGTTTTGCACACCAGCCGGACCAACGCCAAACTTGCGAGTAACGCATATATCCTTATTACAAAAAGGTTTGATAGGCTGGTCGTCACATTTGTAATAATAATCCTTGCGCTGTAACTGTTTGATAACCGCGCCAACCTCAGTATGACTAAGCGGTGGGTGCAAATACTCAACATTATAACGCTGTATCAAGGCTTCCCAATTATCAGCGTCAAACATTCGGGCATACACACCCAAGTTAAAGAGAGCATTGTTTCGTGAGCCTTCGCCAAAGCCCTGTTGACAAAGCTCATTCAAACATGGGGGACCATCTTTTAACTTAGGTTCTGGCTCGGATATACGGTAGCCAGTAAAGTCTTCAGGCTTGATCAAGTAGCGTGTGGCTTTGGTCACAAACTCTTCAGGGGTCATAAGCTCGCCCTTAAAGTCGTATACCGACCGCGTACTCAGGTCGCCCTTGAAATATGGCATATTCAAGCCATTACCTGTGTCACCACGATCTACAAGAATGGTTGATTGTTTAGGGAATATCTCACCTTCGGCATGACCTAACGAAGCCGCCAACTCGGTAAGTTTGGATTGCACAGACTCAGCTTTGAGTGCATCCGTAAAGAAAAAATAAATATGTGCGCCGCCAGATTTACTACGCCCTACCCATCCGACTATCTTAGCATCTTTAAGTTTCTTGACGAGTGCCTTATGGTCTACATCGTATGTGTCAATATCAATGGCACCCCACTTACAAAGGTTGTCATCCCTGATGGGAATAATGCCTAGCCCTTGCTTACCATCTAAGTGCTGTTGCCAAAGTTCTTCAGTTGGTGGCTGTTTTATGATTTTATAAACGCCAAGCCGCTTGCCATCCCCACGTTGTTCGTCAGGGTTGAACACACCATGCGCTCGTTTATTACCATCAAATAGCTTTAGAAATTTCTCTGCTAAAGACATATATTACTCCAGTATAAAATAAAGAGGGTGGGAGAGTAGTGTTAGTTAATACCTAGACGCTACCCTCCCGAGTAATGGGTCAGACTGCCCATTACCCCTCCACGCAACCGCAGGGCGATCAACCCCCGCAGTTGAACTTAGAATGGCACATCATCATCGTCTTGTTGTGACTGTGGTGCAGGGGCTTGAGTTTGCTCTGGGGCTTGCTCTTTAACCTCTACCTCACCAGACTTTACAGACTTGGCGAACGCGACTGCCATTTCAAACACGGCTTTGTCACCAACATTAGACAGGTCAATCGGACCGACTTTGTTAATGTCCCAGCCAAACCAATTACCTTTATCATTGCTTTCAGCAACGGTAGACAGTTGATATTTGTGGGACATCATTGGCAAAGTGTACGGACCGTTTTTGCCTTCTGCTGTAAGTGACTGCATTTGTGTAACCCACTTGCGAGCTTTTTTCAGCTGTGTGCTAGACATGGTAATTAAGCAACGCTGTGGACCATCTTCATCAAGTAGGATTACAAAAAACTGAGCTGTATTAGTAAGGATATTGCCATTAGGCAAAATCTCTTCACCGCGCTCATTTTTAGTGGTGGTGTTAACGATAGCATCGTCTGGCTGGTAAGAACCATAATACCCACCACCCTTTTCACGCGGAGCCCACTCAACATAACGGCGATTGTAATAGCACGGCACAACCGTGATACCCTGTTCACCATCGTATGCTTTATTGGCTACAGTATTAAAGATCATGCCAGCTTCAGCACCATCAACATACGCACCATCACGCTTATTAACCTGTGGGCTAAGTTGTGCAAGGATACGCAGGAAGGGGATAGCCATATCCTCTGAACTGGTTTCCTCAAAACCCAGACCACCAAGGTCTTCAAACTGTGCTACTGCAAGAGCAGTGGCTTCCTTTTTTGCTACTTCAGTTGCCATATTTACCTCCTAGTAATCTTGGCTCTTTGCCCCACGAATATACCCAACAGGTCATACGGCAAATTTTCACCTTTTTCTACCTGTTCCTTTACAAAAGACTTGAGTGTCATGGGTTCTACCCAAGTTTTTGTTTGAGTTGCCATACCGCGCTGTTCTAGCTCGGCAAGCAAATCTTTTGCGAGGTTATCCTCACCACGACCAAAGGCCGCAGTAACGTGGTTCTTTATTAGAGAACCATGCCCCGCTTCAGTAAGCCAATGAAAGGCTTCGTCAGCACGGTCTTTAGCAATGCTGGCACTGTAATAAGGTGCGACCTTAATTTCACTGCCATCATCCATTTTAAGCTCAGACATACCATGCTCATCCATTGCCGCTGGGAGCAAATCCTCAGCAATTTTGCGATGGTCGCGCTTGGCATCTTTGAGCTCTTGCTCAAGATCAGCGATCCGTTGTTCCAACATAACTTGTTGTTTACATAGGTTGCTTATAGTGCTGATACCTGATTGATTAATGCTGGTTAGGTCTCCAGCCACACTTTCAAAGTCCATTAGGCAGACTCCTTCCTATGGTATAGATCTACTTCCAACGGATAGTAGCGTTCCTCTAGCCTGTCCCACTTCAATGCTTTGAACTTGCCACTGTTACGCCGCGCCGCTTCAGCACAGGCAATGCCTATACATAAGGGGTCGCCAGAGAGCAGTAGGTAGTCGTCATCATTGAAGTTACGCAAGCCACGATGAATGCGCCTAACTGTTGGCTGAGTGCTAAAAGAAACCTGTTCCTTGGCCGGAACAAGTATTTGCAGGTCACCAAAAGCAACTGCATCTGTGATATCTCTACCACGCACTTCTTGTGTAATGTAGACTGTCACGGCTTTCTACTCCGCTTTGCTTTCTACGCTGGGCGGGATTGCCCAACACAATTACCATACGCTTTTATATATAGTAGTTAAATAAAAAAGTTATCATACTGGTCTATCCGATATTTTAATATCTGATATCTGATATCTGGGAATTGTTAATTTACAAACGCTTACTTTGACTGGTCGCGCGGATAAAAACAAGATACAAAAAGTGTAGTCAAGATTTTGGTTTGGGTGCTATTATACAAAGTACCCATTAGAAAGCGGTGTTATGCGTTATAAATTTAAGTTTCAACCCTACCAGCATCAGCTGGAAGCACTGAAAAAGTCTTGGAACAAAACCGAGTTTGCCTATTTCATGGATATGGGAACAGGCAAATCCAAAGTGCTTATTGATAATATGTGCGTCCTGTATGACCGTGGCGAAGTTACCGCCGCTCTTATTGTCGCACCCAAAGGTGTGTATAGAAACTGGGAGCAAGGCGAACTGCCCACGCACATTCCTGACCATGTTATGTATGACACGGTATTGTGGAACCCTAGCCAAACAAAAACACAGCTTGAAAAGCAAAAGACATTGTTTTTCCCAGATGATAATCTCAAGATTTTTGTTATGAATGTTGAGGCGTTCAGCACTAAAAAGGGCTGTGAAATAGCCGAGCGGTTTTTGCAAGCGCACAGCGCACTCATGGCTGTAGATGAAAGCACTACCATAAAAAGCAAGGATGCCAAGCGCACCAAAAACATCGTGAAAATTGGTAAGTCGGCCAGATACAGGCGTATCCTAACAGGCTCACCAGTAACCAAAAGCCCTATGGATTTATACACACAATGTGAGTTCCTTGATTCGTGGTTGTTAGGCCATAGTAGCTACTTTAGCTTCCAATACGAGTATGCTGTTGTGCAACGCCGTAGCATGGGAGCGCACAGTTTTAATCAGGTTGTGGGCTACCGTAACCTTGATAAACTCAATGGCATACTGGAAAACTTCAGCTTCCGCGTAAAGAAAGAAGACTGTTTAGACTTGCCCGATAAAGTATATATCAAACGAGCAGTCGAGCTTACAGATGAACAGAAATCAGTCTACAGTAGCCTTAAAACATTTGCCCTAGCAATGCTAGAAGAAGGCTCTGTAACTACAGATACTATCCTCACACAGCTACTACGTTTACAACAGGTTTGTTCAGGCCATGTAAGATTAGATGATGGCGAAATGAAAACCTTTAACTCAGCCAAACTGCCAGAACTTATGTCGGTGCTGGAAGAAGTTGATGGCAAGGTTATTATATGGGCTAACTTCACACACGACATTAAGAATATTGAGCAAGCTATTGCAAAAGAATACGGCGAGCAAAGTGTAGCTACATACTATGGGGAAACAGAGAGTGATGAGCGGCAGAACATTGTCAACCGTTTCCAAGACCCTAACGACCCACTTATGTATTTTGTAGGGCAACCACGAACAGGAGGTTACGGTTTAACACTGACAGAAGCTAAGACTGTGGTGTATTACAGCAATAACTTTGACCTTGAAATACGGTTACAAAGTGAGGATAGAGCGCATCGTATCGGGCAAACTAGCAAAGTGACATACATCGATATTGTGGCGGAAAACACAGTCGACGAGCGTATCTTGAAAGCCCTGCGGAATAAAATCAATATAGCAAGTCAAGTCCTTGCAGAAGACTTCAGGGATTGGATTGTTTAAGTAAGGTTCTATTCTCAAACAAAACCAACAGCATTGGCGACTGATATCATCGTGCCTACGATAATCACAACGGCTACTAATAGGATACCGCCAACAATTAAAATTGTTTTTACATTTTCCATCATTTCATCATGCTCTTTTTGCCGTTTTCGTTTTGCGGCTAATGCCGCTTCTTTAGCCTCTTGTATTCTTTTTTGACGTTCAGCTAGTATACTTTGCCAAGTTCCAGGACCAAAGCGCATATCCACCATAACAGCTACTTCGTGCATTTTTTCTGCGGCAAGTTTGGCATCAATGATTTCTTTAGCTACTGTATTGACACCAAATTGATCACTTAAACCCGTTTTAGATTTTTTATTTCGTTCTTGTTGGACTTGCTTTTCACCTGTAAACAAATCATCAATCTGGCTTGCAATATCGCCAATATCTTTAACGGTGCTGATATTATCTTTGATAAATTTGACGGATTGTTGCACTAACGCAATTCCGGTTAGTACCTCTGCAACAACCATTTACATCTCCACGGCTCTCATGCGAGACACCAACCGTTCAGCACGATTAGTTACTTGTCTGTACCACTTTGAATCTACCATTTCATCTGCGGCGCGATTCCAATCACGGGCATCAATACCTGCCTTCATGCCTTTGAATTTTGATAAACGAGGTCTGCCCATATTGAACATCATGTTTGCAATAATTCTTTGCACTTCTTCAGGGAGGGTGGAAAAGTCTTCATACAATTTTTCACAATCGGAAAGCACTGAGTGTACGTCTTTATCAAAACATTCTGACACCCTATCTTTTGAGACAGGTGTGCCAACCGCCGCTCCGTGTTCAGGATCAGTATCCAAAACAAGATGGCCGATACCAAAAGTAGGCAGACCCAAATGATCCAAGTATATTTCATACTCACATCCTTCATCTGCTTCTATTTCTTTTCTTAACTGATCTATATCCATTACGCTAAACTCATAATCCCTTGACCACGACGTTGTGCTATAGCACCACCTAACTCATCGCGTGGGAATAAACTAGCGAAGTCTGCACCGCTAGACCCAGAAGGAGACTGAGCAGGGGGAGGGGCTTGAATGTTGAGAGCAGTGGGTGGAGGGGTAGGTATAGAAGGCGCACTAACTGTCGTTGTTGTAGGCGGTGTTGTAGGCGTTGGAGCCACCGATGATACATCACCTAAAGCTGGAGCTTGGCGAGTCCGCAATGTTTCTTCCTCCAGGGACTCACTTTGGTCTACAAAGCCTCTGCGAAGATCATCAAGGACAATACCGTAAACTGAGTCTTTACCTATTTTGAAAGACTTACTACTATGGACATCTTTCATTTGGTTAACAGAAGGTGGAGAAGCCAAAAACTTAGCGAAGAATTTTGCTTGGAAAAGAGCTTTCAAAGCGCGAATATCTAGTGCCTGTAATTGAGCAACAACAGAAGCTGATTGCAAACTTGAACCCAAATCTTCAAGTTGATTAGAATACATTACATAAGTGCGGATGTCAGCTAGCTCTTTCATATACTCTGGATAATCCGGATTTTTAAATAAAGGCTCTAGACCTTCATATTTTCCTTCAAATTTTATAAGACTTTGTATTTCTCTTGCCAATGCACTAGGGTCAACGGTTTCAGCACCAATATCGGTATTGAACACCGTTACTTTTTTGAGGATATCATCAAAAACAGAAGCTCGCATATTTAATGCTTTATTGCTCATAAAGCCACCGTTTGCTTCTATAAACTTGTGTGCTTCAGCTTGTGTCATTTTCGCTAAAAGAGTTTTGATTCTTTCACCGTTAAACATATCTCTTTCTAAAGCCGCATTAACGGCATCAGACTTTAACCATGCAGAGCGTTGTGCAATATCTTCTAGAGCTTTTCGATCAGCCTCATTAGGCACAAGTTTCTTAAACAACGCGTCATCGTTTTTTATCATGTCACGAATGCGTTGGTCAATTAACTCAGGCTTTGAAGCAAGGTCTTGTAAAAAACCATTTTGCACATCGCGAATAAGTTGGTTAGCGGCATCCCGCCCTGCTGGGGTTTTGGAAGAACTAATCAGCCAGTTATACATTACATTCCAATCGGAAGAGTTAAACTCACCCGACCAAAATTTTTGCCCAAGCTCAGCCGGATTTACCTGTGTGTTTCTTGCAAAAAAAGTATGGAGCTTACTGGCGTTCTTAACATCAGAAGCAAGTTTAGAGAGCGCAGTAGCTTCTTCCCATGCTTCTTTCCATGCAGTATTACCACCTCTAGGGTTTTGCATAACTTCATCTATGGCTTTTAACAGTTCGACTGCTTTTTGATTAGTTTGCCCCCCACCAAACGCAATATCAGAAACTTCGTTACGCATAGCTTGAAGTTGTTTGAGAGAATTGAAACTATAATCTTTGCCCTTATCTTTAACTGAAAGTGTGGTAACTTCCTGATTCCAAACATTTTCAAACTTATCAGCGATGTTTAGTAGCCGTTGGTCTACTGACTCAATCGTTTCAGTTATTTCTTTAGCTGGTGTAGTGACAGTGCGGGTAATAGGTTTACCATCCGGACCTAACACGCTTGTTTCCACAACCTCTGTTTTAGCTTCGGTTGTGCCAGCACGAGTTTGTGTGCCTACCCGAATATTTTGGGCTACCTCTTTAACAGGAGCTAAATCAAAAACAACAGGAGGCATATCTCTGCCGCCTCCTGCAATTTCAAAAGCTCGAAGGTATGCGTCGTCAGTTACTTCCCGCAGACTTTTATCCAACTGGCCTGTAAGCATACGGATATCTTCTTGCGTTTTCTGTAGCGTTTTGGTGTCGACATTCGCACCTTCTGCACGGAGTTTATACATATTGTCAAGCTCTGTGCTGAGCCTACGAGCAGACAAATCTAAATACTGGCGTAGTTCTGCCGCAGTAAACCCTTCTAAACCATCTGGTGATTTGGCCTTTTGGTCTAACAACTGCCACAATTTAGATTGCTGGTTATTGAACACTTGTTGCGGCGTTTTAGACAACCCTGCGACCTGACCTTGAATCCTTTTAATAACAGGATTATCGGTGAGCTGAGAAACCGTGAGTAGTGGTAAGCCTAACCGTTCTGCGGCTTCCTGCCCTACAATGGATTCTGGTGTGGTTTTACCAGCTAATAGGGCTGTCCTACCAGTATCACCAAACAATGCCCTAAATCTGGTAGCGGCTATTGGTGAAACCTTAAAAATAGCGGCTTCTAAAGCCCCTACCAAAGCGGCATCTTTCCAAACACTTGTATCATTGATAACGTCGCCAAATGAACGGCCTGTTTCATTTACCGCCCATTGTTCAAATACATTAGCTCCCGTTGTTGTGCCAGCAACCGCCGCTGTTCCGCCCACGGAAGGTGGGAAAATGATTGCCGCTGTGACCGCCGCCGCATTTGTAGGTGTTAATATGTTAGCTTCTATATCAAGTAGGTCAGCAAAAAACTCTCTACCTGCTCCAGGAGCTTCTGGGTTAAAAGTAGGGTCAGCACGGTATAACGCACCATTTGGCACAAGACTATACAGTTCTACTGTTTTACCGCCACCTACATCCATCCGCAAATAACGGCCTTCAGGGTAATGCTTTTTGAAATAACCCCTGCGGTCTTCAAACTTGCCACGGCGAGCTAAACCTTCGCGTACACCTAATTTTATCGGACCAACTACATCCCCACCTTGATAATCTCTGTATTGATCAATGAGCAAATTTTCAACACGGTTGCGCTCTAATGCTTGAAGCTCAATATCACTTTTGAAAGGTTGGTCGGTGAGCAGTTGGCCTTTACCAATATCAGGTTCAACAGTAAGCGGTGTAAAATCATCAGGGCGACCAGTGCCAACATCCACAGCACCAGCAACATCCCGAGCAAATTGTGACTCAATAGCCGCACGGTTTACTACATCAATAGTTTCTTGGTCTACTTGACGAGTTGGAACTTCTTCTAAACTGTAAGGTGTAATCCTAGCACCGCTTGGGGTGAAAAACGCCTCAGGAACAGTATCTACAACAAGAGCATCATCATCTAATGTAAAAATATTTGGTTCGAGTTTATTGGGGCTACTATCTACGGTATCAACTACCAGATCATCATCGGCCATTTACTGCCCCCCAACGAAAGTCATGCCTGAATAAGTACCCCACAGTTTTTTCAAACTATCTTCACTCGGCACATTTGTAATCACTTTGCCGCTACGATCTCTTAGCACACCGAGTGAAACTAACTGCCCTGCGTTTGCTTTGAACTTATCAAAAGAATCAAACCCCGAGATAAATTTAGCCATCGTCGATTGACGATCGGTAAGGTTGAAAGTATCTGTGCCACCTTCAGGATTAACCCTTTGAGCTTTAATATCGCCAGACAGACTTGCGGAAGGCAGATTTGCAATTTCATCTGCATCCACAACTTTGTTTTCTGGTTTAGCTCTCCACTCCGCGCGAGCCTTGCTAAGAGCAAGGTATTTACCCTCTGCATCAGCAATTTCAGCACCGTCTTTTTGCATCCAATTTGTAACGAAGGCTTGCTCGTTCCTAGCGCGGTTAGCGGCCTTGGTGTAGATTTTAGACAGCAGTTTAAGACCTTCAGGTGTGGTGTAAAGACTCGGACCAGCACCTTGAACCATGTCCAGTTCTTCTTTGTTGAGGTTTCCAGGAATAAACTGTGACATCCTCAATGCAAACTGGTTAGACGCAAACTGAGCCGCTTCACCCGATACAGGGTCGCCACCCATAATCGTATTGTAAACATCACCTGAAACACCTTCTTTAAGAAAAGTATCAAGACCAGGAATAGCTTTGATAAATTTCTGTAGATTCAAACGAGTTCCTGCGAGTGCGCCTGTTTCAAAGTTTTCAGAAGCCGTTGCCGCTTGCTTTGCATAGTTTTCAAGATCTGCAGACAACGCAACATTTTCGTTAAGTTTAGTAATATCGTCGCCCAACATTTTTGCAAATACATCGTTAATAGATTTGCGTGGGTCGTAATTAGTTGTCAGCGTAGTCTTAGCATTCAGGTAGTTGTTAATACCGTTTGCTCTAAACTTCGTCTTAGCGGCTTCTGCCTCAGTAGGAGACTTGCCTGTTTCAATAGCGGCGGTATAAGCAAGGTTAGCACCGTCTTCAAGGAGTCGCTCAAACTCAGTATCTTTAGGCATAAGTTGTTTTTGCAATATTTCTATTTTTTGAGCCGCCGATTCAAACGCCGCACTATCTGTATCTGGATCCAGAGTAGCAAGAGCCTTTTGAGCAGATTCAAGCTCTTTAATATTGCGTATGAGATCAGTTGGCATTGGACCCATTTCCACGCCATCTGCTGTAATTTGCACAGCATCTTTACCATCGTATTTAAAGAACTGACCTTGTGGGGTTTGGAATACTTTGTATGGGCGAACAACGCCCTCAGGAGCTTCTAATGTTATAACCCCAGTATCTTTGTTGAATTTAAGAATATCACCTGTATTAGTAATTTTTAGATCAAAATTACCTTTAGCTGTCCCTATAAGTTTATACCCTTTTCCCTCTACACCAATCTCTTCAGCGGTGGCACGAGGGTTATACAACATTACCTGATTATTGTCAAGTTTCTGTGATTGCCAGTTAATAGAACCTTCTTGTAGAGGGGTAACTGCACCTGTCCGTACATTTACACCAATAACCGACCCATCATCTAGCTTTTGAATATTTAAGTCAGGTACTTTTGCCGCTTCTGTGGCAAAAGTTTTTAGCAAGTCTGATTTAGATTCTTGGGCGGCTGTTTTACTCGCACTCGCCGCTTCAGCCGCTTTAAGTTTAATAGCTTGATCTTGTTTAGCTTTAGCTTGAGCCGCTTGCAAAATAGGATCAGAAACCGCAGAAATAGTTTTTGGATCAAGAACCCTGCTCAACAACTCACCTTTAGGTGCGTTTGCGATTGCCGCCGCTAACTGCAGACCAGAAAGATATGGAGCAGTTTCATACCCTGTTGCATCACTTCCTAATAAATCTTGATATTGTTTTAAATATTCATCATATCCTGTCGCTTGAGGAACTAAGTCCATTAAAGTTTGGTAATTTTGTAAATTAAAACTGGCTGGGAGAGCCTCCTTATTAAACCCCTTTGGAAGTGCAGATTCACCTTGCTCAGCATCCTCAGGATCACCACCATTCTTTAACATAACAGGTTGTTCGCCCATAGCCATACGAGCCATAGCTTCTTCCTGTCCAGGAGCTTGAACAGGCTCATCTACCAGCCCTGCGGTAATGCCAACCCCCATAGTAGGGTCTTGTTGCATTTGTGAGCCTTTTTCGAAAGTTTCTAACAATCCCAAAAAAGGTTGCATAAAAGCTAATACTGATTCAGGTGTTTTCTTAGCATCTGCCTCGCCCACTACTTCAGCTAACTCATCGACCCGATCTTCCATAGAAGCGGGCTCTTCACGAAGAGCATTCATCAACTGTTCGTAATCAGAAGCTTCGTCCACAGAATCCATTATTCGTTGAGCTTCATCAGCCATTTCTACAAGACCTGAGGTAATACCTTGACCTTCAGCTACGCTTGCAACAGCCTCTGTGCCTTGATCGATCATTTCCTCCTGTTTTGGAGAAAACATTTTTCTTTGTAAAACTGGATCAATCATGTGCTTACACTATGCCCATTTTATTCAAGCCACCGTAGATACTTAACCCGCCAATACCCGCACCTAAAATCTGGTTCATGAGGCTTGGGTCAGCCGTTTGTGTTGTTTCTGACGTAGCTGTAGATTGAGAAGTCGGGACACCCCTGATAATATCACTTAAGAATCCGTATGATTCTAGTGGGCGTTTTTGTTCTTCGAGTGTGTTTAACCGCCCTGCTTCTAATTCAGCTTGCATAAGCTGACGTTCTTTTTCACCCATACCATACAAGGCTTCAATATCACGACCACCTAACATTTGGGCTAGTTCGCCTATACCAGCACCTTTGAGAGCTTGCTCAAGCCCTAACGCCTCTGATTTAGCGGCGGCGTCAATAGCTTGGGCGTATGTATCTGCGGCGGCTTTAGCATACGCATCCATACGCTCACCTTCTAACGCGGCTTGACCTAAAGCGGCTCTAGAACCACCGTACGACCCCTGTCCTTGTTGACGTGCGGCTTGTTCTTGCTGTGCTTTTGCAAAAGACGTATCTATTTCTTTTTGTATAGCCGCTTGATAAGGGTTCATAAATTGGCTAATATCGGACTCTTGGATACCAAACTCAGTTCCGCCTAAATATTGACCAGCTTGATCCATAAACTGTTTGTAACCGCCAACGCCACCGCCTAATTGAGAAGCTAAAAGGTCTTGAGCGGCTTTTTGCGCTTCTGTCAACCCAGCTACTTCGCGTTCAGGTACATCTGCCCTACGATAATCTTTGGTTACGTCTTTTACATTTTCTAAAAGTTTATAGACTTCTTTAGCAATTTTAGGATCTAATTGCTGAATATTGGTAACAGTTGATGTATTTTTTGCCATTACCCACGACCCTCAAGCTGACGCATCATTTGGTACATACGTTTAGCACCCGCTGTCCTATCGCCATTACCAGCACCGCGTACTGCTCTAGCGTTCATTACAAACTCACCGTCACTGAGCATAGCAGGGATAGAATCACTGGTTGGTGTTCCAGGACCGACGATTTCACCACCTCCGGCCGCTCTTATAGGCCGACCATAAAGACGGTCAAATACAGATACTTCATCTTCTTCGCCACCGCCTATGCCATAGTATTGAGCTAACAGTTTATCAAGATTAGAGCCTGATGTTTGGAAACCTGAAGTTGGACCAGTTTCTCGGCCTACATAACGGTCGCCTTCTGAATCCAGCTCTGCCATAGCTTCTTCATAAAGTTTGTTTTGCTGTTCTTCAAAACTCGGACCTTCTGGCTCATCCTCTGGATCAGGTGCGGTAAGCGCATCGTAAGCTAAATATGAACCACCCGCTACTGCTCCTGCAGGACCGTATTTTGCCAAAAATCCAGGAGCCTCTGCTTTCGCGCCTTCCAACAGCGTTTCTTGTACTGCCTTTTGTCTTGCCGCATCAGAAACACCTGCTAGAGCATTTTGTTTAGCGGCTTGTTGTAGAGCCTGATATTCTGGATTAATAGATGTCCTGTTTGTGGAAAGTAAACCTTCTAATGTGGCTTCACCTTTTGTAATGTAATTCCCTGAAGCATCTAATCCAGCTACATTTTCTCCTGGATTCCAGATGTATTTTTCAAAGAAGTTTAAGTCTGTATCTGGAGTAATCTTAGGCTGATTAGCTAAGTAATCGGTCGGTTTTGGTGTGGTCTGCACTGCGGCAGTATCTGCTACATTTTGTTTTAATATTTCATCAGTAGACAAAACATTAGAGTCTGGAACAGAAGTGGTTCCTGCGTCAGCCATAAAAGATAACTCATCTGGTGTTGATTGAATAGCTTGTGACACAGTACTTGGAGAGCTACTAAAAGGATTTGAAAACTTAAAAGCCTCGCCAGAACTAATAGATTTACCGGCATCTGAGAAACTTGCATTTGGATTAGTTCTGCTACCCGCAAAACTACCACCAGCAAGTTTATTTAAAGCTCCAGCCGTAACTCCGGCCATAATACCTGATTTAAGTGCCGATTTAAGATCCGCGCCACCAATAAGAGCACCACCAAAGCTACCTATACCAGACGCCAAAAAAGCTGGCATCGTAGGAAGAAGAAAAGGAGCCGCTAAAGGTAATAATACCGGAGCAACTTTTTTAGCAACATTTTTTACTTTTTTCCAAGTCTTAGTAAGAGCCTTTCCTATAGCCTTAAAGAAAAACTCGGGCTGACCAGTAACAGGATTTAAACTGTTTAATTCATTACCAACTATATAACGTTCTGGTTCTAGACCCATTTCTTCCATTTGTTGGAAGATCATTTTCTTCATTTTGGGATTAGCATCAAGAACTTCTACGGGGATAACAGTTTCACCCTGTGCCGCGTGAACGACATAGGTATCACCTTCCCTACCAAATTTTGCTAATATGTTCGCGGCTTGCCTAAAATTGTCAAATCCGGGATCTATAATACCTTCTTGCATGATCTCTTCCTATATCGTTTACCATGTACGGTGCAGGAAGCGAGCCTGAGAATACGCTCCTTGCATCATACAAAACAAAATTAAATTCCGCAAGCCTTTGGATCCTATACTGTGTACCGTACGACAACTATACCAGAACCACCTGCTCCAGGAGCATATGTAGCTGTTGAGCCACCGCCCCCACCACCACCTGTATTTGCTGTTCCAGCTACTGCTGAAATCACAGGCGAAACACTTTGAGCTCCTCGACCGCCGCCGCCTTGTCCCCCAAGACCACCCGAACCAGCTATATTTGTTCCACCACCACCGCCACCGCCATAATAGACATTACTGCCTGTACGGAACGCATTTTGAATACCATCACCACCATTCCCTGCCGGACCAGAGTCTACAGTAGCTGAACCCCCTACAGCTCCCGCACCGCCACCGCCCGAGGCTATATCGCCAGATGTTGTAGTAGTCGTGCCTCCATCATTACCTTGAGATAAATTTTCATAATTTGTAGGAGCCACATAACCTTCTTGTGACCTAAACACATAAGGCCAACTATATGGTACTGCATCGGCTCCTGCTGATGTACCCCCAGAATCACGGCCACCAGAGCCACCACCAGAGCCACCATCAACAGCATTTATACTTTCTTGAGCACCACCGCCCCCACCACCTTTTGCAACGAACCCTATAAAAGAGCTATCTGTACCATTGTTACCTACTCCGTTAGAAACAGGAACTGCTCCACCATCACCTACTGTAGCTGTATATGTTCCAGGAGGCAGCCTCAAGCCTGTAGCGGATATGAAACCACCCGCACCACCGCCGCCACCACCTTCAGCAGATTTACCGCCTGACCCACCGCCGCCGACAACTAAAATATCTACAAGAGCATATGTGGTAAGAACAAAATCATCAGTAGAAAGAAAAGTATGAACTTTATAATCAATGCCGCCAGAACTGTATGTCGTAATTGTTCCGCCTGTTGCAGAAACAGCTACCCCTTCTATGTTTAATGTTAAATACCCTGTAGCATCATCAATAATAATAGTATTGCCTTCTACCGTTGTGCCATCAGTAGTAGCATTAGTTAAGACTATTTGAGTATGCCTAGCATCACCAGGAGTCTGCATATTCCGTAAATAAGTGGTTAAAGAACGGATAGATTGTTGAGTATAAATTTGATCATACTCAACAGGGGGGTTAGGTATAAAAGGTAAGATTAACTTCCGCGTAGTCATTAGCGTCTACCATCTGGCCGGATATCTAAACGTGGCGTACCCAATCGCCATGGATTACTTTGCGTATTATCGGATACTTTTACTTTTACAGAACGTCCCCGTAACCGCACATTCACCTCATCTGTAAACTGCTCCACAGGGGTTGTTGCTGTTCTATTAGTAGCCGAAGTATTTGTTTGCCCAAGAGCTGATCCAGGATAATCATCCATAGTTAAAGTAAAAGAAATAGTAGCATCTGGCGTAGTTGAACCTCTAAAAGTGACATCAGGTATCAATTTAGAAACAAGCATAAAATTATTTCCATCACTAATGTCTATAGGGCTAGACTCTACATATGATTCATAAGCAACAGGTGTGTCTGTAGAAGCATCTTGGTATCCGATTTCATGGTACAACAAATAATTGTTTAAATCTGTTGCTATTGGATAACCAATGTAACCTTTATCTAACCAAAACGTTCTTGACATAGTCCCATAGTACCAAATTTTTTGAGCGTAGTTATAAACCACATATTTGTTATTGGTTTCACTAGAAGCTGAAGGATAAAACCACCATATTTCGTCGTACCTTGAATTTAATCCTGCTATGACTTTTAATTTTTGATCATAGTTAAAATCAGAAAAAACATAATCTTTTACAGCGCATGGCAGTTTTTGAACTTGACCCGTGTATATGTAAAATTCTTTATTACCCATCCAAAACACTGCGTCTTCAACTGCCATAGCTGATAACGGACCAATTACCGATATATTTTCTGCAACTTGGTTTATGCCAAAAATATCAGGAGGACCAATAAATTGCATACTGTGTAAAGATGAATCAGTAAAAACAAGTATTTCTTGGCGTGTTTCTACGGCCATGATTATTTCAGAGCCAGAGCTAATCCTTAATTCTCCAGCTTCATTATTAAGGTCTGTGTTCCAAACAGTCAACGATTCACGGTCGCTAAACCTTATAACTAATGGGTCTTGCACTCCAGGATCTGCTTCTGGATCACAACCAAAAGCTATAACGTGCCGCGATTTGTCAGAAACCATAACCTGTTTAGCTATTTGAGGGGCAGAATTAGAACCAACAAGTGTTCCTATTTCAACTGCTCGAGCTCCAAAACCTGAAGATTTATCCCAATAATAAATTGCACCATCGCGGATATTTAAAACTAAATCCTCTCCAAAATTGTCATGCGCCCAAATACGCAAATAGTCAGTAGACAAACTAACTACTGCGGCACTGCCCCAAGCACCTCTACCCCAAACACCCACACCCCAACCTGTGCCAGCTACGGCAGAATCATTACCCACCGCCTGTTGATAAGAAGCTACTGTTGTATTTGTACCGCCTGTTCCTCCAGCAGGATCTGTGCCATCCCCCGTGTCGTTTGCATTAGCAACTACCAAAGTTGGAGTGTAAACCCCATCAATTGTAACATTATTTAAAGAAGCAACTTCTCTTGCTTCTATTACATATGTATTAACATCTGTGATAGATTTTATTTTGTACTCTTGATTTAAAATATCTGCGGTAATTTCCCCACCGCTAGAAAAAAGGGCTTGCGCTCCGGAAAAAATAACAAAATCGCCTTCTGCCGCTCCATGCCCTGCATCTGTTACAGTTATTTCAGAAGAGCCATCCGAAGCAGAAAAAGTAGCAATATTAGTGGTTGTTGCACGAACAGGGGTTATATCATAAAAAATACCCCCGTTTTCTACATAGTATTTTTGGCTAGTCCCTATACCTATCAAGCTGGATTGGTCTAAAGCAAGCCACTGGTGTAACGCTCTACAACTTCCTAAAAAACTATTTGTTGTAAACTGTGACCAACCACCTATTTTTTCAGGAAATCCTTCACGAAATCTGATTTTATCACAATCAAACCAACCGCCCTGATTCGTATACTCAGTAACTTCTCTCACAACTCCGGGATTAAATTGTATTTTTGTAAGTGGCATTTTTTACCTCAAAAATCAAATCTAAAAATGCTGGCTGTACCCGCAGTGTTTCTGGATATGAACAAAACAGCATTTTGGCTTTCTATTATTTTGAACGTGTAATACCTACTGTTCTGGAAATCATTATATCCAGTTGGTCTAAGAACAGAGCTGTTAGCGACTGGGAAGGTTTTATTATATGTTGCCGTTGTTACATCAAATGGAGTAGTTAGTTTCCATTCTGTTATGCAATGAGTCAGCGACGAATATATAAATAACTTACCACCTGAATCAGTCATATCTGCCGCTTCAGGATATCCTGAGTAGGTGATTGTTTGAGTAGTCGTATAAATAGCTTCACTACTAACATTTTTAGTAACTGTTCGTATATCATATGGTGTAGATACATCATACATATAAAGATCCGCATCAGTTGCAGATGCTGAAATATAGCTTGCATCATCAGGCATAGATGCGGCGAACAACTTTCTACCTTGGTCTACCCATTTTAACTCTGTAAACCCCTGTTGAGAATTATTAAGAGCAATAACTACATCTGTGCTTGTGCCAGCCCATCTAAAATCAACAGTTGTTTCATTATGCTCAAAAATGGCATCACCGCTATTATCTGTATCATCATGAGAGTAACGCACCCACGAAGTACCGTCGGGATTCCAAGCTACGCCCCAACTTCGGCCAGTATCTCCGGAAGGCCAGTTCGTATCAGTAAAAGTATAATCAGTGCCTTCTTGATTTTGGATATCCCACTTTGTGGAACCATTAAAACTCAGTATTCTAGCATACCACTCTTTACTCCCAGATTGTGTAAGATAAGCTACAGCAGAATCGCCACCAGAAATGCTTCCTGTTACCGCATTACCATTAAGCAAAGAGCTACCAGATCCTTGGTTTTCAGAAAAATTACCACTGCCTCCCAATGTGTTAGAAGTAACGGTGCAACCCGCCTCACTTAATGCGTTAGCTGAAGGCATTGCATAGGTATAGACTTTATTATTTTCGCCAAATAAAATAGTAAACTTATCGTTATTACCGTCAGGTATAAAACGAGCATTTTTATAAATTTGCAAAGGGTAATAGCTGTACGGGTCTGCCGATGTTCCCCCTGTAGTGGGAGTAAAATCAAAAGTGCCTGTGCCTAATTCACCAAAAATAGAAGTATGACCACCCACACTAGCAACGGAGCTAGGCCAACTCGAAGGTGGGTCATAAGTGCCATCTGCGTTATCAAAATCTGAAACAATTAACTTTCCTTCATGAAAAGTTATAAGCGCAAAAGTGCCGTCACTATTAAATGAAAACCCTGAAACATTTTCAATTTGTGACCAAAACGGGAAATTATTTGTGCCTGTCGCGCTAGTAGAACTTACACTATTCCCCCATGCCGCCGAAACAGTGTCAAAACCTAACCTATCAAACAAAGTTGCACTACCATCAAAATTGCCACGGTAAAGTCGGGTATTGGCAGTCGGTACACTATTTGTAGTAGGATCAATATCTAGCCCACCGTAAGATGCTTGATTTTCAATAGAACCAATACTTGATGAAGTAAAAGTGCTTAAATCATTAGCTACGCTACAAGTCCCTTTGTAATAAAAACCTTTTTCGTTAACACCATCTATTTGCATCATTCTAATCAGGATATTAGTCCCGTTGGTTACAAATGCGGTAGCACTATACTCAGTTTGAGTAACTAAACTGCCTGTTAGATAAGCTTCCCAACCATCATTATAACTAGCAGTTGTGATATCATACGGAGTTGAGCAAGTATAACTGTTCATTTGTAGCTCAGTACCGTTTGTGGTCGCTCGCCATAATGTCCACAATTGATTGCCGCTATCAACAAATGCGGCGTCCACAACATAACAGGTTGCCCCGCCAACAGACATAGTGCGGGAGCCAAAATCATAAGTAGCCGTTAACCTGACAGTATTGTTAGGAAGCGTAAAATCGCCACTGGCTCCAGCGGCGGCTAACATTCTTGGACCAGTTCTACTCATGGCTAACTCATGTCTCTACCAGCTACAAAGCCAAAATAAGTAGTACCTCCATCATGCGTTAAGAAAACCAAAAAATCAATAGCATTTGCACTAGTTGTCAAAGTAGGCGTAGTGCCGTTTTGGAATTTAACAGAAGCAGGATAGCTTACTGTAAACGCACTCGCACTAGCATCTTGTACTATTTTAAGAGTAAAGCTGTAAGAAGTGCCACTTGTTGGAGGATTAGAAAAAGCTAATGTTGTGTTTTCAGACAATGTTGTTTCAAACATATTTGCTGTTTCTAAATCTAGAGTAGTTGTATTACTAGAAGAAGAAACACTTGAATACGTTTCATTGTAACTTTTTGCTTTTAGCTCTTCTGATATTATTACATCGCCATTAGCATCTGCTGTTACAACCTTGCTTGCTTCACTAGTACCAAGAGTAGTTATATCATTATAATTTAACTCGTCAGTGGTAGCTGTAACACCGTCTAAAATATTTAGCTCGGCTATTGTTGAAGTTATACCAAAATTGCTTATAGCATCCGCACCTGTAGATGCCCCTGTGCCGCCATCAGCTACCGCAAGATCTGTAATACCCGTTACAGAACCACCTGTAATTGCAACACTACTGGCTTCTTGTGTAGCCATTGTACCAAGAGCATTAAGCGTAGAAGTAAGATCTACAACTGCACCATTGGTTGCACCCGCCCCATCAGAGTACACAATAGCAGATTTACCATCAGCAATAGCTACTGTGCTACCAGAACTACCCTGTTTTACAGTGACTGTATAACCAGAGCTATTTAGTATTATCCAAACACCTTTTTGACTGTCTGGTACAATAGTTAGATCCGAAGCACCACCTAATCCCCCGTCGGTTAATTTGAGAGTTAAATAGTGACCATCAGAAGCAACTCCTGTCAGGCTTGTGGTGATTGTATCACCAGTACCCGTCATAGCAATAGTGCTAAAAGATTTAAATCGGTCAACAATACCTAAATTTGTATTGGTAGTTGTACCCCATGTTCCAGATTGCTCGCCATTTGCGATTAACTGAATGTAGTAATTTGTACTATATGTAGAAGGCATATCAACCTCAAGCCGCTAAATCGTCGTATGTATTAGATGTAGAAGGCGCATTCTCCGCGTAAGTATTAGACGTTGAAGGCGTTAAATCGTTATACACTGTACCTCCAGGAACTATCTCTGAATACGTATTAGATGTAGAAGGTACACTTTCCGCGTAAGTATTAGACGTTGAAGGCGTTAAATCGTTGTACACTGTGCCTCCCAGAACTATCTCCGAATACGTATTAGATGCAGAAGGTACACTTTCTGCGTAAGTATTAGACGTTGAAGGGTTCAAATTGCTATACACGGTGCCTCCTGGAACTATCTCCGAATACGTATTAGATGTAGACGGACTAATACCGTTATACACATTTCCGGGAGCAGGAGCAATATTACCCCAAACAATGGCTTTTCCTGCCTGACCTGTAGCAGAAACACCGCCTACAGTGGCACTCGCGCCAGATGTAACAGTTACCGCGCCAACCTGACCTGTAGCCGCTGATCCTGAAACAATTACACTATTATCAGCCGATACAACAACACTGCCAACCTGACCTGTAGCGGCGATACCCGTGACTGTAGTATTGCTGTTACCAGATGTAGTAACTATTCCAACTGCACCAGTAGCAGATACACCTGTAATATTTACAGAAACACCTGTACCTTCTGATACAGTTACCGATCCAACTTGACCTGTAGCGGCAACTCCACTAACTGTGACACTATTGCTTATCGCGACAGTAACACTGCCAACCTGACCTGTAGCGGCAACCCCCGTAACTGTTACATTACTATCCGCAGTAGTAGTAACACTGCCAACCTGACCTGTTCCCGCGACACCTGTGACGGTTACATTATTATCAGCAGTGATAGTAACACTGCCAACCTGACCTGTAGCGGCAATACCTGTGACGGTTACATTATTATCCGCAGTAACAGTGACACTACCGACTTGACCAGTAGCGGCAATACCTGTTATAACGACAGATGCACTAGGTGATTGAGTTAGTTTAGCGGCTAAAGAAGCAGAGGCTAGAGGTATAAAACCTAACATTTATCCTCCTAGCTTGGCTCAGTCGGCCACGTTATGTTTAAGGGGTCACTTTGGCTTGTAACATCCCGCAATGCTTGACGATATGTTGCCCATTCAGTTTTCTTTGCATCTGCCAAAGGGCTATCAGATGACTGTGTCCAATCACAATTATATAGTTTATTATCGCGTTTGCGACGTACCTCTTCCCAATTATCAGCAGTGACAGCAGAAGGTATTTCAGCTTCTACTTGCGCCTGAGTAGGGGCAGTACTTCCGTCTTCATACCCCCACTCTCTAGCCCCATCTGGGCTCGTTTTAGCCCAGCATTTCTTTCCTGCCGCTTCAGCAAGTTTTTTAAGCCCTAGAAAAAACTCTTCATGCGAAAAAGAACTCATGCTAAAGCACTTTCTATGAACATATATTTAACATCATAACAATTAAGAGTATCTGTAGCTGTTCCCCCTACCCCGTTAACAAGTATTCTAACTCGAACATTACCTGAAGAATCTGTAAAATCAGATGTCAGAAACCCTCCCGTTGTATCTGTTCCGTCATGAGTTACAATGGTTCCTGGAGTCCCATATATATAGTTGGCTGATCCTCTATCTGCATATCTTCCTCTTATATACGCAGCATCAGTCGGTTGATTAGGAAATATAGTTGAAACATCGCTGTTATTATAATAGTACGTTCGAAAGTATGCTCCTGGATCATCAGAGTTTTCCACATACCTAATAGAAGCAAAAACTATAAGATTAAAACGAGAGTTAGTGCGTTGTGGCGTAAAACTCACATCACCTGTATATAGGCTACTAGTTGTAGAAGTATAATTAGTAGCATCTACTTTAGTTTGCATATTTATGGGGCGCAGATTTTCTGTCTCAACAATCGAGATCGTTTGGTAAAGAGTAACGCCACTAGTGGTTATCAATATTCTAGTAGAATTATTGCTTCTGAAATATGTAAGCGTAGTACCAGCGGCATCAAAAAAATTAGCACCAGAGTGATATATGGATAAATCATCAGTATTGCCGAGCTGAAGTCTATCATTATCTTGAAAAGAAGCATTAGCAAAAAAATCTACAGTATTATTAAAATTTGCTTGTTGGTTAAACTCGACCGTATCATCAAACTGCCAGTAATCTTCTAAAGGATTAGAAACAAGGGTTAGCTTGTTTGTACCATCTTGCTGGAATTTAATTTCCCCATCATCTCCTGTAGCGTTTATGATTATATCTCTGTTTGTTTCACCCCTTAATGTAATAGTGCTACTAGTTACATCAATTGATCCGGAATCAGCCCCTGCTTCTGAACTAAAATCTTTTAACCTATAAACACTTGTCGTAGTGTCTTTGTGGCGAGCCATAAAGCGGTCTGCTGTAAGCGTCACAAAAGCTACTTTAGTACCTGCCGCAAAATTCACAGCAGAACCTGCATTACTACTGTCTAAAATAGTATCTCTAGAAAGAGTCGTTCCTGTAGCCGTATATGTACCAACGCCTACTTCAAAATCATTAGTAGCACTATCAAATAAAGTGTACTGAACTTCTGCCGTACCCGAAGAAGTTATGCCATCATTAAAAGTCTGAAACCCAGAAGAAGCCCCAGCTAAAGTAATTGTTCCTGTTCCTGTGGTAGTAAAGTCTTCTTGGACTCTATTACCAAATACAGAATCAGCCATTACGCAATCCTTATAACCGCGTTAGTCGCATCCGCAGTAGGGAAGATTACAGTAAAATCACCGCTTGTTGATGTTTTATCAGCAGTAAAATCAAGCACAACGACCGAAGGGTCTCCTGCGGCGGTATCATTGTATATAAGCGCACCACGAGCTGTAATAGTAGCCGATGTAAAGGTTATATCAGCAAAATCAGTAAACGCTGTAGTTCCAGAAGTAGCGGGGTCTACACGAGTAAGTTCGCCGCCCCCCGCCACATAGCTACCTGAGTCACCAACTTCGTCAGTGGCTGTATAGGCCGTTGTCGCGGCAGTAAACGATGCGTTATTATCGTATAAAGCAAGTTTAAATGTTGAGCCCCCTACATTTAAAAAATTATGCACTCCTTCCATTAGCTCTTTTTTAAAAGAAGTACACATAAAATCACCAGTAAAAGCCATTAAAGCCTCCTTATGTATTCTGATAGTTGTAATTGCCCTGAATCTTTTATAGCATTACAGATTGTGGTGCGGTCACTTTTTTTGACTTGTTCCATATAATAAAGAACAACTTTCCTTGTACGCTCCTTAAAAGCTTCAGCTTGTAAACGTATGGGCTCAGGGGCTTCCTCAGAAATAGATATAATTTTATCAACGCACAGATATGAGAGTTCCTCAACCGATAAACCTCTATTATCAGTAGTCTTTACATCTACACTGCCTACCATTAAATTCATCATCGTTTTGGACTAATTACCATACCTGTTCTATAAAAATCCGTTGTTTCTTTACTGTCGCCTAATAATTTCAAGCCGAGTAAAGATTCTTCAAACCTTTGGTTATACACAGCCATTATATCTTGCTCACCTTTCATAAAGGTGTACGCCTCCACAAGAGAACCATACAAAAGGGCTATTTCTCCATTTTGGCTTAACCAAGTTGTGCCACTGTCTGAACCCGCTGTTAAACTAGCAGGTCTGTAAATATAGTGTAACTCTGCGGTGTGGGCTGTATCAGGTGTGGGTGCTAAGATAAAATTATTTATGTCAAAAAAAGCGTAGTATCTAGGTGTACCTGTTTCACTGGCATCTGGGTGAAAAGATTGCAAAAAGTTCACATCTTTATACTCTAGAAATACCTTATCTCCGTCTGTGTTTGTAAAACTTAAAGAGATGGGGGCAATAAAATCAGAAGGTACACCTAAATATTGATCAGATACAGCAAAACTAGTCGTGACATTTTTACGAAAAAGTTCTAGTTGAATTATTTTAAATATTTTTTCTTCTGTCAAACGGATAAACGTAGGAAGATTATTCACGAACGTCGTTTCATCGTTCTGTGTATAATCCTGGATAGCTGTTTTTAATTCACCGTATGTAAATGTCATGTCGTTGTCACCGTTACTGAACCTACACTACCTGTAGCGGAAAAACTTTGCAACTCTGTGGGAAGTTGAGCTTCTGTCGCAGTTGACCAAAATCCATCACCTAAATAAGTAAGACCATTTGTAGTAACAACTTGGAAAGTAGTGGTCTCAACACCGTTTTGAGGACGCGGGTCATACAGAGCTTGAGGATCAACAGGCTGTTGTACAGGTTCTAGCTGTGGGTGTTTAGGCTCATAACACTCAGGACATACTTTTAGATTATTCCATTCTTTACGCAAAGATAAGTACGGGTACTCAAAACCACACCTATCACATAAAGCATTAGAGTATTTTCCTACTGCAAAAGCCATTAGCCAAACCCATAATAATCACGCCTTGGAACAAGAGATAAATTAGCGCGATCTACATCTTCGTACGCCGCCCGTGTAAACTCTTCTTCATACACAGATTTTAATAATTCTGTTCTTTCAGGAGCTCGTTTTATAGATAAATAATAAGCTAACCCCGCCGCTAGGCATGGATAAAACCTAAACGGGACATCCATTGTATTTGTAAATGTATCAGCATCTTGTATTCTAGTCAGCCTGTCGTAAACATAGGTATAAGATTGATCAGGAGTAGGCCATACATTTAGCACGGGGGTAATAGTGCGATCCACATACCATTGCGTAGGTCGACCTTCTGTGAGCTTACTAGGTATATTCAAAAACTCATCACGACTAATTCGGTCGATCATAATATCGGATTGCGTAGAAAGCCCTGCGTTTGTACGAATAACAGCATTTAACACATCTACTGTATTGGCATCTAGATTATACGCACTCGTGCCTTTAACCAAAGCTACCGTATTTTGCTCTATCGTCCACAGATTCAAGCCCCTATTTGCCCATTCTGCAAACATAAGGTTAAGGGAACGCTTTGCAGTTTTAAGATCGTAACCCGTACGAACTTCTTGACCGCAACGCTCAAACGCCTCTTCAATGTAATCAGAAACGTCTAGCTCGAAATCTGTGGAGTTAGAAGTAGCCATTTATCTTCCTTTTCGACGCATAGGTCTTGAACGAGCTTTGAGTTTTTGGGTCATTCCACCCAACCCTTTTTTGAGAGCCCCGCCAACCTTTGGTCTTGAACGAGCTTTGAGTTTTCCGGTCATTCCACCCAACCCTTTTTTGAGAGCCCCGCCAACCATTTTACCAACATTAGCTGATTTTAAGTTTTTCCCCAGAGCACTGCCAAAACCTCTTCCTGTTTGCATGGGCTTTTTCTTTGAACCTGCTACGCGACCTCTAAGAATCGTGTTTGTAGCGGTTCCAGTTTTCTTTTTCATAGCCGCGCCACCTTTAGCGTAGCCTTTTTTACCTTTCATCATCGCTATCTCCTGCATAAAGGTTATTAAATGTAACAGAGGGATCCATATAACTTTCATCATTTTCCGCGCTATGCGTCCACTGACTCGGTTTAAAATCTGGTGCTCCAGATCCTGTTTCCCAAAGTGCAGGGGAAGTAGCTCTTACCCTGTTATTCGGCAACGCGACAATATTACCTGTCCATTTACCGGCATTTGTAAGTTCTATAACATGACTCTGCTTATGTTGTGCAGGATCATCAGCTATATCTGTTTCAGTATAGTCTACGGTAAACATATATCTACCTGTATAAAACTCACCATCTATTTTACAAAGCCATGGGCTTGAACTTACTCTATCAAGTTTTACGACAGAATGATAGTGAGAACTACAATCCCAAGGTTGTGCATGGTGTGTAACCATACGCTCAGGCCATTCTTCCAAAGGTGTGTCTGCTACTAACGCAGTAATAGGTAATCTTGCCCACATAGCCCCACCATGCACATTTTCAGTATCTTCAATATCAGATTCACAACCTGTAAAGACTACTTGAAAACTCAAACAACGGTCAGGAACTGTATTGACAGCAATAGCCATGGCGTGAATAAACTCACCGTGATACTGCTCATGATTATGTGTGAATTCTTTCCGCACCCAACATTTAAAGTGCGGGATATTACTTATAAGATAACTCATGATTTTTTAGGCGGCTTTTTCGGTTTTTTACCTTTACCAAAGATATGAGCATCAACTTTAGCCGCTTTCCCCCCTGTTAAAACACTATTCACGCGAGCCATAGCCCATTGATTAGGTGTAGCTCCGGGACGATGCCCTGTCCTATAAGCCGCTAACCCTTTGTTGTAGACACGGCCTAGTTGACCAGCAGTAACCTTTTTTCCTTTTTTGCGAGCCGCCGCCGCTTTGTTGGCTAAAGACTTTTTGACACTTGCAGATAATGTCATCAGGCTCTCCCAAATTTTTTCTTAAACTTCTTGGTGTGGACAGAGGGCTTTGTTTTGCGCCGAGTTCCACTGCTAGTAAAATCACTTGCGAAAACATAAGCTGAAGGATCCTTAGAAGATTTTTTAGAATTACGCTGTATTTCTTTTCGGCGTTTAGCTTTATCAGCAGAGCTAAGACCCGCTAAATATTTCGCTGGTATTTTACGCTTTTTACGAGTCGCAGGAGCTTTACTAACTTGCTTACTCATTTGAGCGCGTGACATCGCCATTATAGTAGCCTCGGTATTGCCGCCGCCGCTATAATTAAAATAGCTAACCCCCACATACGTTTGTCTAGCTTATCTAAAGCTGACTGGATATCCGCATAACGTCGGTTACACTCATCTTCATGTTTTTCTAACAGCCTTAATACTTCTTCTGCTTTCATTTTACCAAGCCTTACATGACCAATATCGTGCGGTGAATTTATCCTTAGCGGTTTCACAGTTGTGGCGAGCCCTAAAGTTTTTCCTACGTCCTGGAATATTTTTCTTTATTGTCATATTCGGATCACCAAACCGTACCAGTTTTACTTGATCGCCTTTTTTAGCAAGGACTGCTGACTTTTTGGGACCGTTTGGGGTACGCTTGGGTTTATTATAGCCGCTGAAAGTTTCGCCCCTGTACTGTAACTTCCCGCTAGGCGTACGTTTTACGTTTTTGGTTGAAGCCATTACAAAGCATCTCCGTTTTGGATGTAAATAAACTCCATTGACGCGGAGACATTAAAGTCAACAGACCCTGAAGAAGAAAACGCCCTCATTTCCAAGTCTGTTTTTTCTGTAAACCTTAACGGAAAAGTATAGAACTGCTCGTGTGCCCCATCTGTCAGGGTAAATCTTTCTTTTATCTGGAAGACTTCTTCGTATGGCCTAGCAACAAGACTAGCATTCAGAATAGCGGGTGTCTGAGTTGACGTACCTGTAGATAAAGACATTTTTGTAAGGAACGCTGTATATCCTGCGGGAACTGTCCAAAGACCCATCAATGTTTGATTATCACCATCACCATTGATGCTAAGATAAATATTAGCAGGAACTCCAGCGGTCACTGTGCCTGTTCCTGCGTAAATTGTACCAGCATTTCCGCCACCACTACCCGCACTACGAACAATACCACGATTTATACGGAGGTAAGACTTTGTGGTGCTAACTGCTGTTTGCCCGTTCAATGTGACAATTTCGTCTATTTCGTTGTAATCGGCGTCTAGGCCAAAAACTTCTACTGTTCTTGCACCAGTTCCTGCGGCAGTGTCGTCAGTTGAACTGCTTGATACAGTCATTACTGTGGCTGATGCGGGATAAACGTATAAACCGCCCTGTTCCCAGATAGTTTCCTTGGTGGCTCCAACAACAGCGTTATAACCAAACTTAAAAACAGTTTTATGGAACGATATTTGCCCACGAGCAACTTGAAGCTCGAACGGCTCAGACGTTCCTACTCTTGTAATAGAGCTAACTTCACGAGCCATTCGAGTTTCCTTTAGTTATAAAACACCGTCATAGCAGTAATATTAGTAAAAGCAGATACATAGATATCTGTTACACGAATACCCTCTGCAGGAATGTTTACTGAGTGTGAATCAGATGCAAGAAAATCTAAATCCAAAACGGTAGCCCCGCCATTACCATCTGTGATGGTAAGGCGAGGTGTACCTGTCGTGGTTAGAACCTGTATCTGACGGATACGCGCAGGACCAACACCAGCAGAGCCAGTGGCAGTTAACCGCTTTGATTGTACATCAGATCCAGCCATTGTGGTCTCCTATTAAGCGTCAGCAAATGGAGTAGCAAGTGTGCCTGATCCCAACAATGTGCCAGTAACAAGATATTCTGCCGTAGCGATTGCTGTAACTTCCACTACAGAACCCGCGATCCCACCTGTGGTAGTGCCATTCATTGAGATCACGTCGTTGGTCGCTCCTGGAGCGAAGCCACGAGCCTGTGAAGTTGCGCTTGCGGCAAGAACAAGGTTTCCAACAAATTTATCTGTGCCATCTGTTTTGATATCAAGATCAGATGCAGTTGTACCCACAAAAAATTTGTATGAAGCACCTATAGTGTCAGAAGTGATGGTTGGAAGTGTGACCGCACCGTCTGCATCATTGATTTCAATAAGGCGACCAACATGGTCAACGTATGTCAAAGTAGTTTCTGCAGTGATGTTTACCACTGCTGTTGAACCGACTGCGGTAAAACCGCGCTCAGATCTAACTGGACCTGAAAAAGTAGTTTGACCCATTTTACTCTCCTGTCTTGGGTTATGTCAACCACACGATATGGTTGTCAGGGGTATAGTTACTTTACTCAAAAAAGAAGGGAGGCACAAGCCTCCCTTCTTATTTCTTTAGCTATGTGTATTAGGCTCCTGGAGAACCAAATACACAACGTGGGTCAGAAACACCGAAGCTATAACGCTCACGGGCTTTGTAACGCACGTTACCAGTGTCGAAGTCACCTTCCATGCTGTTTTGGATAGGTGTGCGAACAAAGTGCTTGAAGCCGTTAGGTGCATCCGTTTTAATGAAGAATGCGTCAGTATCTGTCAGGAAGTGGTTAACCACATACCCGTCAGGAAGCATTCCCATGTTGCGGATTGCGTTTACGTCGTTATCTGCTGTTGCAGGACGCAAGTTTGAGGCCATCAAACGCTCAGCTACGAACTGGAGGTTTGTTGGGATAATCAACTTCATGCCACGAAGTGCGATTTTTAGACCGCGTTCGTCAATGAAGTTTGAAATGTCAATCAATGACTGCTCCAATGAAGTTTCATTGAGGTCAGCCGCAGTTGACAGTTCGTTGCGGAAGTTGCCACCACCCGTAGTTGGGTGGTCAGTAGCACACAGCTCTTTACCATCGCCAATAGCAAAGTTGCTATCAAAAGCGTTATTCAAAATTGAAGCCGCTTTTACTTGCTTGGTATTTGCCATAGAACGAGCCAATGCACGAGTGTAGCGTGAGCTGAGTCGGTCATAAAGGTTATCCTCTACAGCCTCTTCAGTGATAGCAAACGCAAGTGCGATTGTTTCGTGTGTATAGCGAGCAGTGAACGCTTCGTTTGCTGTATCAAAAGATACAGCCGCACCTTCACCTTTAGTGGGAGCTTGACCGAAGCCAGCGAGCATTACCTCTTCTTCGAACGCCCGATCTGAATTTTCGGTGTCAAAGATTTCAGCGTGCTCGTTGTCGTAACGATCATACTCCATTCCAAAAAGAGCGTTGAGTCCTGGCTCAAGCTCTTTCATGAGTTGTGCTCTAGAAATAGCCATTCTCAGGTCTCCTTATACGCCAGCACCAGTACCGTTAGCACCGTAACGATAGAAGTGATTGTTAAGCATTACAATCGCTAACCGACCTGCCGCAGTTGCGTCATCGTTAGAAGGAGAATCTTCAAAACCGATAATACGCATATTGAGGGTATTTGTCGTATTTGCTGTTGATACAGCCAACTCAGCACTGGAAATACCAGAAGTTGCATCGCCAGAAGTACCAGAAGCAAAATTAGCGTTTGCGTGAATTGTTGAATCAGCCGCCGCCGCATCACAATTGATGAGGAAGAGTTGATCAGGATGTGCCGCAATTACACAAGTAGCCTCAGTGGAGGACTTCACAGAGGAAGTTCCAGGCCACTTGTTAGCCCAACGGGGCTTCCCGTCAAGATCAGTATAATTACAACCCATAAACGCACCGAGGAGGGGTACAGTACCACCAGCCGCCGCACCTACAATATCCACAAGACCATTGGCAAGGGGAATAACAGGGCTTCCTTGATAAATCACAGAAGAAGTTCCTGCAGTCCCAGTCAGTTGGATTTTGAAGGTCATCAGGCCATTGGAATTGTTATCCGCCCCGAGCATTTTATACGGACGTAGTCCGAAAGCAGCATCAAGATTTGCCATGCTCTTAGATTCCTTCTATTATTCAGAGCCACCTTTGGCTCCGAAAGTTACACGAGACTGCCTATCAGGTTTAATGATAGGCATCGAACTATGCTCTTCCCTAAATAAATCATTATCGACCGCTTGCATTTGATCCGCAGTTTTGCCACGGAAATAAGCATCACGCTCTTTTTTAGATTCAAGTGGGAAACGAGCTAATAAGAGACCACCAACTCCAATAACTCCTGCGTGTTTACCATCTTGGACGGTAGGAGCTTCAAAATCAGGGTACTCATCTGCGCGAACTAAGTCAAAGCCTTCGCGTAAGCGAGCAGAAAGGTTCTTTTTATCATCTTGACCCATAACTGATTCACGGATCCAACGATGTGTATAACCTTCCGGTGGGGGTGGAGCATCCAATGTGGATGGGGGTTGCCAAGGTTTGCGGCGTGAGTCTTTCTCACGAGTACTAGCTGTGCGTGGGGTACGATCCATGATCTTTTCCTTCACGATTGTAAGCGAGCTAATTGCTTCGCATATTGTTCATAACTTACACCAAGTTTATCCGCTATGGCAACCTGAGAAGGAGATAATTTTATTTTTCCTTTTTTGGCTACACCACCAGAAGATCTCGATGCAGGGGCTACAGGACTTCTGCTTTGGGCAGATTTCTTAAATTTATGCGGGAACGCTTCACGCATTCTGTTGTCCAATTCAGAATAATAATCATCTGAATTAGGGTCATAAAACTCTTCTTCAATAAGAGTCCTATGGATACTAAATGCAGTAAGCGTCATTGGCTCATCTTGACCAAACCACTCATTTTTCTGAGCCCAAGAACGTGCTTTAGGATCAGGGGTTGTCTGAGCGGGTGCTTGTTGAGCAAAATTTTGTTCAGTTTGTTGCTGTTGAGGAGGAGCTTTTTGGCGTCTTTCCAGCTCTCTTTTTGCAGATAAAGCCTGATTTTTTTCAACAGCTAGATTTGCAAGTTCAGATTGAGCTTTAACCTGAGCTTCAACATTACCTATATTTATAGCATCCTGTAACTCTCTTTGTATTTTTGCTTCTTGGGTTTCAATACGCCCAGAAAGCTCAGTTACAAAAGCGTTATCAAGAGTGGAACTCCTAGCATTTAATTCTTCGTTTGCTTTTTGGAGGCCTTTTGCGTACTCGATAGCGGCTTGTTCCCGCCTTTCCGACTCACGCATTTTATAGGTAAGGTTTTTAATACGTTTTTTAACTTTTTCGCTATAACCTTCAAGGTCGTCTTCACTTGCTTCCGAAGCTTCGACAACATTTTCGTCATCATCTTCTGTAGAAACTTCAATTTCTTGATCAGTTTCTTTTTCATCGACATCAACCTCGATTTCTTTTTCATCGTTTTGTTGCATAACTTACTCCTGTTATGTGTGCAGAATATCTTCTGGGTTGTTAATAGTAGCCAATATTTCATCATCGTTTAGTAGTCTAACTTCGCCACCATCAATTTTAAAACGGCTACCCGCATATCGGCCAAAAATGACCCAATCACCTTCCTTGCACCACGCACCAGTTTCCCCAAACTTTTGAGGATCTTTGTACGCTAACGGTCCAACTTTCATCACATAGCCACATACGGTAGCTAGTGCTTCACGCTCAACTGCTTGATCTGGAAGATAAACACCGCCTTCAGTTTTCTTTTTACCCTTAAAAGGTAAAATCAAAATACGCCAACCTGTTGGCTGTGGCATTTTTTCTATTGCGGGGGTGTCTTTAGTCTTTTCGGCTTCTTGTTTTTTAACTTCTTGCGCTTTTGCGAGGTATTCGGGTACATATAGTGTTTTACTCATGTTCTACCTTTTTTAGCAGGGCATAAAGCTCCTGTTCTATGGTTGCAAGTTCTTCGCGGCGAGCACGAAGCACCTTGAATGCAGAAAAATCTTCTATCGCGCCTTCAATAATCTGGCTTTCAATTAGATGTTTCCGTTCATTGATTATATTACGGAGTTTTTCGTGAATGTAAAGGTCTGACATCTTATTTTGTCACTTTTTTCACTTTTTCAAAGGTGCGAAGACCACCAAGACCCAGCATACCCATCAAAACAGTCATAAGCGAACTCATATCAAACTCCGGTAAAGCTGGTATTTCTACACCAGCCCATGATACACCAAACAAAATCAACGGATTTAACACAAAATGGTAGGCTAACGCGATACCGCAAGTCCAACCAATGAAAGGACGCCACCCCGCCACAAACAAACTGCGGTGCTGTGCTTCCATTTTATTGACTTCAACCTGTGCCATTGCCGCTTCATGGGCGGCTTTTTCTGCCATAGTCGCAATTTCATGCGCCATAGCGTTTTTGGCATCTTTGTCTTCAATAAATTTATCCAGTATACCTGTAACTGGACCGATTAGTGCTTGTAACATACCCTACTCCGTTCAATACACTTCCACTTTGTCACTGTCTATTCTTACTGGTTTGCAATATGCGGTAGCCCTATGCTCTGCGGGAACGCCACTAATACTTCCATAATTGCCGTATCTTTTTACTACCCTAGCCGCAAAGTAATTACAGTCATCAATAGACCGAAAATACATATCTTGGCTCTGCACCTTTCCACCTAATAACACAACCAGTAAAAACGCATGGATCATTTTTTATCAACAGATTTGACCTCTACTGATTTATGCTCATGACCCATCCATATGCCAAAAACGCCAGTCATAACGCCCATGACAACAGAAACAAAAGCAGATTGAGGAGCTGAAGGATCTTCTAATGCCATAAACCATTCAGCGCAACGCCATGACATCGCTGTGCTAACTAACATCATAAACCTAGGAAGTATTTTCCATCTAAGAAAAATATCCACAGATTTAGCACTTATCATTTAGGCAAAGCCTCTCATCATACCAGCTAGGCCGCCAATCCCGCCTGTAGGCATTGGTCGCATTGGGGGTCGCATTCCACCGTACATTGCGTCTGTAGGTCTAGGTGGAGTTGGGCGCATTCCACCACCAAACATCATAGGAGGCATTGGTCGCATTGGGGGTCGCATCCCACCACCAAACATCGGAGGCATTGGTCGCATCCCACCACCAAACATCGGAGCTTGCATTCCACCACCAAACATTGGTCTAAATGGGAACGGGCGCATTCCACCACCAAACATTGGAGGCATTGGTCGCATCGGAGCTTGCACTCCCATGCCAGTGCCGCCACCACCAAAAAGCATCGACAATGGCTGACCACCAAAACCACCTATACCAGCCGATATTGGAAGAGGAGCGGGGTCTACCTGAGGAGATGGAACAGAGTTATCAGGGTACATTGGCCGAGGGGTTGGGCGTGTAGCTCCATACATTGAATCTGCAGGTGCGGGAGGTTGTGGCATCGCATTATTAGTTCTTATAGGCATAGGAGCTGGTGCCATCCCATAAGAGTTATTCATGTAACTAGGGGCTTGCATTCCACCATACATCATAGCCATTAGAATACCCCTTTGAAAGAAGTTCCGCGGATAGCCGCACCACCGCCACGCGATACCTTGTTCGAACTACCGCGATTACTGGTGGCTACATCTAATGCTTTTACTTCACCACCATCTTTCATTTTTACGCCACGGCCTTTTTTAGCTTCACCACCTTTTGCGGCTTTCATCCGCTTTGATGTTGGCTTTTTATCATTAGAACTCATTTGGAAAATTTCAGCTTCAAGCTCGATGACTTTATCATCATCTTGGTTTTCTTTTGCTTCATCCAAAAGCTCTTGTAGCTGTTTTAATCTTTCATCATCCATAACTAGCCTAACCTCTCATTCATAATATCTGATAAGATATTTTCAGTTACCTTAGCATAAGGGTATTCATTTGAAAATAGATCTGTTGGATTAGCCATTATCCACCTCGATTCATTGTTCTCGCCATGGCAATCTGAGCTCTCATTTCAGCAATATCTTCAGCACTGTCGATACGCTCCCTAGCTACAGCGGTTTGCTCCATAGCCCGTCTAGTATCTAGCTCTAACCTCTGCTGATCGTTTTGGGCTTCTTGCATCATTTGTTGCTGTCTTATCTGCAACTCTTGTGCTTTTAAGTCAACCAATGGGTCACTGTCTTGACCAGCAAACAGCTGAGCTTCTTGTTGCACATACTGAGTCATCAATTGTGCCTGTATTTGTGATACCATAGCATCCATTTGTGGATTTGGTTGAGGCGGCTGTTGCTGTTGCTGTTGCATCTGCTGTTGCATTTCAGGCGGCATCTGCTGTTGTGCTAATGCCTGTGCTTTAAGGTTGATATGTTGCAAAATATGGTTTTGCATAACCGAAATAAGCGCAGGATTTAACTGAACAATTTTGCTAGACATATACGCTAGATGCGTTTGAATATGTGCATCATGGTCTTGCTCAGGGAAAGCCTGAAGTTGCATTTGACCAGTAAGCGCACCTTGCGCCATAGAGTTTTCTGTTACAGCATCCATAGGTGCTGGCTCAGATGGTGGCGGTAGTATTTGTTCAATATTATCTACGCCCAACGCCGCATACATTCTACGGAAGGCTTCGTAAATATTGTGCATATCAGGGTTAGCTTGGGCTAATTGCAACTGCTCTTGTGCCAAACTTACACGCTGAGACATACTGAAAATGTTGGGATTAGCGACAGGTACAATATCTATACGCCCATCAAAATCCTGTTGCTTCATACCCTGTACTGCACCTTGTACAAAGTACGGATAATCATCTTGTTGCTCGGCAATAATTTCTGCCATGAGCTTAAATTCAATCCGCATAGAATTATACAAGCGTTTATGCACCGCCGACATAATTCGGCTACCGCGCTCCATAAGGGCTACTGTTGTTCCTACAGGCATTTCAGTATTTTGGATATTACCTGTGCCAATATCTGTAGTACCTACAAATTTTTGTGCGGCTTCTACAACAAAAGCTAGGAGTTGGAACAGAGTCGCGCTCGGCTCTTTGTAGGGCAAGGGTAAAAGGGAGCGGCTGAGCTCCGTTCCAACAACATCGACATCACGCCATTCTCCTGGCTGTAAAGGCTCGTCATCATCGCGGATACGCAACCCTCTAGCCTTAAATCCGGCTGGCATATTAGCCAATGTACCCGCATCTACTAACTGTCTTAGGTTAGCTGTGGCTGTGCGGGACAAATTACCTAATAAATGAATTAAGCCATTGCCGTAAAAACCCAATCCAGGAGTAAACACATAGTGAACAAAAAACTGTTTCTTGCGTTTTAGCGGGTCATCTTCTTTATAATTTCGGTAAATAGACAAAACTTCGCCTGAATCGGCAGATACCGTTACTATATAGGGTAATTTTATACCTGTGCTTTCGTTTTCTTCATCTGTATCCGGAAAATCTTCCAAATCTAGATAACAATGGCACTCGTACAGTACAATTTCGTCAGATGACCCTGTTTTTTCCAAACCAGATAATGATTCTTTAGTTTCATCAAGCTCACTATACTCATCATCGCTACCTTCTATTTCAACATCTTTGTAAAACCCGCTAACTTGCAGTTTACGGAGATCATTTGGTAGCATTTTTACGATATGTGTGACTCTTTCTACAGAGGCTAGATCTGTAGCATTGTATGGAACTAATAAATCCTCGGCTTGCACAAATTTGCTGACCTGCCGCCCTACTTGTGGGTCTAAATACACCTTTTTAAAGGCACTACCGCATAGCCCGAGGTAGTAAAGCATTTGGTCAAACTCAGAATCGTACTCTTCCATTACATGAATTATCTGGTAATTCATGAAATCTTTAACACGTTCCGCTTGTTTTTCTATTTCGGGGTTAGTATCACCCAAGATCTGCGTACGAACTGGTCCTCCAGGAGGCAAAAGCTCCTTATACGCTTGGCTTTGGAACTGGCTTACTGCTTCATTCAGCATGGGGTGAATTACACCCGTAGCACCAGCAAAAGGTTGAGTACGGTTTTCGTATTTTACCCCTAAAAGCTCTAACCCCTTTACATAGGCATTCATCCATTCCTTGCGTGAAGACTTATCATCCTCCACTTTTTCAAGGATCATACTGGAAATGCCAGCTAACTCATCATCATTTACATACTCTGCAAGGTTGCTAAAAAACCCTGCCTCACTCAAATCTTTCTTTTCATCTTCTGGGTCAGCAAATTCTACCGAACCATCCTCCATTTTCAAAACTTCTAAACCCTCTGTAGTCAATTCAGGGGCTTCTTGCGGTATTTCTATATCCAATGGGTCTTCAGGCAACGTCTGCCCGACCAATGTAAACTCACGTTCAATGCTGTTGTATGGGTTCGGTTCTCTAGCCACGCTTACCTCCTTGAATAACACGAAGAACAGGCCGTGGACGGAGAGCCTGTTCAGCTTGCTCCATCAAGCGTTTGAGGTACTCGAATTTAGCCGTAATAGTTTGCAACTCTTGGGGGTCCCTCAACATAATCGTCATAATCCTCTGGGTGCTGTATAAACCCTCCTTCGCGAAACCGTCGGAGAGCCTGTGTTACTGTATCAACAAAGTCATCGTTTTCGCCAGCCGGAAAAGCCGCACACTCCTCAATAACTTCTTCTGCCCATCTTGTATCTGGAGCCCATACTAACCCACTTTCTAGGAGAGGCGCAATCGCATTTACTCGGGTATACTTATCATTACCTCTGGACGGGCTGTAATTCTGCACCGGAATACCCATACTGCGTAACTCTTGCGTCAACGGCATACCACTAGCCTTCGCCTCAATTAACACACACTCCGGATCCCAATAATTATACTCCTCCATTGCAATACGCCGTAACTCAGGAAAATCCCATCTGCCACGCCGCGCATCACACAGAATAATGTTTGGTGGTCCACCATCCTCAGGATAAAATACACCCCACGTTGTTATAGCACTATAATCCGCATTAGTCTGCTTACTAAACGCCGTATCATAACTCTGCATAACATAACTTAATTTTGGGATATCTTCCTTTTCCCACTTCTGCCACCAATCACGCTTCAATATAGCACTCGTCTCAGAAGTAGGGTTCTGTTGCCACTGCGCTTCCCACTTACCAACAGACAAAGAAGCCTTAACCTTTAACAACTCTTCCTTTTTCCAAAACTCCGGCCACAGTACCTTTTCATCATCCAATAACGCCGGAAACTCAACCACCTCCCACTGGTCAGCCAATATATCGCGAGCCTGTTGCTTCAACAACTTACCCGTCAAATCTATCTCGGACCATCGCGTCATCACAATAACAATCGCTCCTCCCGGCTGTAATCTTTGCCGTGGACCAGAAGTATACCACTCATAGGCATTCTCCAACGCCGCAGGGGATAACGCATCCTGCTCCGAGTGCGGGTCATCAATAATCATTAAATCCGCACCACGACCAGTAATCGCACCACCCACACCAGCCGCAAAATATTCGCCACCAGCATGGGTCTCCCAACGTCCCGCCGCACTACTATCCTGCCGCAACTTCACATCAGGAAAGACCAGAGAGTATTCGTTACTGTTCATAAGGTTACGCACCTTTCGGCCAAACCTCACCGCCAACTCACCAGTATGCGTCGCCTGAATAATCTTCAACTTAGGGTTTAAACCCATCAACCAACTCGGCAACAAATAACTAGCAAATTCTGACTTCGTATGTCGCGGTGGCATATTCACTATCAACCGCTTTATCTTACCAGTAGCCAAACCATTAAACTTCTTTGCCATCACCTTATGGTGATTACCCTCAATAAACTCAGGCCATACCGTTTTACAATAGGCCATAAAATCCTTCTTCGCGCGATCACTCGAAGCATACTGTCCACTCTTTTCAAGCAAACGTGCATACTGCTTCAATACATCTTCTGGAATGTTCAGTGGAACGTTCGACATTCACCATGCCCCATAGCCAACATCAAACACGCAATCAAACTACATAAATCTTCAGACTCTAAATAAATATACTGCGCCTCGCCATTATCAAAAAACAACGTCAACGCTATATCACCATCTTCATTAGTAGTTACGCCCACATAATCTGGATCTCTGCTCATAAATTCAAAATAGTATAAAAATTTCTAAAGGGCAATGAACCTATAACTCATATTTCAAAAAAGGGGGGTGGGGGTACGCGAATAATTTTCTGAGTACTAACGATATCGACAGAACCGTGTATACGCTGGTGCATATACACCACTCCTCAGGCAAGGGGGGTTGGGGTGTTGCAAAAGTGCAACAGTGTTGCAAATGTGCGGCAGGGTACCTTTGGCACCCTGCCACCGTTAGCGGTTAGCTGGCTATTACCAGCTTACCAAACGCCGTGCCATATGTGTTGGCTGTTTGTGCGCTTAAATTAAACCCGCCGTTTAGTATAGCGGCTACCGCGTTTTGGTTAGTTGCCACGCTATTTACGTTAGCAAACACGCTGCTACCGCTTGGCAAGTGCGCCGCTTGTATTGTGCTTAACAACACGGGCTGGCCTAGCTTGGCTGGTGTTTTAGTAACCACGCCCGCATAATTTGGCACGGTAACACCGTTAACGGTGTGCATTGGCAACCCGTTAACGCAAGCCCATAAAATGCGCCCGCGTTGCCCAATATGCCCTTGCTTATTGGGTTGCATTGCGCGCCATAACGCGCCGCCGCCAAACATAACGCCATTAGCTAGCGCGTTTGGTGTTAGCTGCAAAGCAACATTACCAAGCCCGCCGTTGGCATTTATAAAGGCTACCATAGCCCCCACGTTAATGTTGCCCTTGGCACCGTTTGCGCCGTTAAAAGCCTGCGCCGCTTGTGTTGTAGTTTTAACCATTTTTTAACACCTTTTTTGGTTAACGTGCGGTAGCACCATTGCCCCGCCCCTATTTTATGCCATAGGTTAAATATGTTTGTAAACCCCTTTTTTATAAAAAAGCGCAAATAATTAATAAAAATATTACGCCACATAATGCGCCAATAAACATTGCAAACCCCTTTTGGTTAGTTACGTTATGTAAACCCCTAAAACTATTTTGCGGCTCCCGCAATAAAAAATTTGTCTGGTGGCGTTGCGCCGCGATGCCCCCGAAACCGCGCGACTAACCGCGATCAATCTAATAATCAATGGAATGAATAGCGAAGAACGGGCGATCAATCAATCAATCAATCAGTCTGCTGTAGATCAATCAAT
>Ga0208644_1000106_pt1 | contig 54338 bp, 66 predicted proteins | sample VirMetDEL_Nov_18_FD_184517 | JGI IMG/M metagenome (GOLD analysis project Ga0208644, IMG submission 184517) | Aqueous microbial communities from the Delaware River and Bay under freshwater to marine salinity gradient to study organic matter... | ecosystem: Environmental > Aquatic > Marine >...
AACCCAAAGAGCCCGATGGAAGCCACCCGCGCATTGTCCGCCCAATCCGACCCCATTTTTTTGCCTTAACCGATCAACCTCACGCATCAGGTGCGTCGGGTGTGTCAGTAGATTCTGGCTCAGTTGCCATAGCGGCAGCATCAGCGGCAAGCTTGTCAGCCCACTGCTGTTTCACCTCGTCGGTAAACACTGCCGCCGCCATCGCTTGGATGTTTGGCTCACAACCGCTGGTGTCTGAATCTGGGTGCAGCACCATCCGGTGGAAGCTCGCACTTTGCTCTACACCATCCTCAACGAATGCCACACGCTGACGGCATTGAATTGCAAACGGTGGAATGTATTCTGCTTTGTCGCAGTATGTCTTCTTCTCAATCATAATTTTGTAGTAGGTCCGTCCCAGCTAGTCCGGCTGGGGTAAATTGGTTATGCGTTGGTGTAGTAGCTGCCCCCAATGACAACTTGGTTTTGATTGGCAGTGGTTCCGGCGGTTAGGTCGCTCGGGGTCATCTCCGTTAAATTACCCGTGATACTGCTCGTTCGCTTGGTGAGGTATATGTACGACTGCCCGTGGTCTACATACCCACCCGCTGGCGCGTTGGCCCAAAATGAAGCTTGGCCTACTGTCACTGCTGCAAAGTTGTAACCAGAGCTGGCAGTTGCCGCATAGGGTAAGCCAGTAATAATTAAGTACCCTCCAGCTCCCGTTAAATCGACCGAATCAGTTCGGATGATTGCGTAAAATGTCACCAAGTCGCCAACCCTGACATAACGTGCATTATACACGTCCATCGTTGGGGGTGTCGTAAAAGCTGTCCCAGTCGATGAGTAAGCTGGGGTCCAAGTCCCCGATTCGTACTCAGACATGACGCTGCCGTCCACCGTGACTCCGGTGTTCGTATTCGTTGACCCGAAATCTATGCCCAAGCCTGACGATTGAGGCACTAGATTTCCGGTCGTGTTGAGCTTCCACTTCGTGACTCCGTCAGTGCCGAAAAATAATTCGTCGTTAGTGTGACCGTAGCCCAAATATCCCCTATACTGCTGGTTTCCGGTGGTGCCGTCAGCAAAGTAGATACCGCCCTCACCAGTCGTGCCAGAGGCGATGGTTAGGCCCTCAGACCCACTGCCGCTGCCCACAACCAAATTGTTGGCGTTGGAGTTATAAGTAGACATCGAGGCTGTCCCGACGCCGACCCGGCCAGACCCATCCACTCGAAACTTACTGGTTCCATCGTCGCGCACGTCGAACAGATAGTTCTGAGCTGCCCCGACGACATTGACATACATAGGGTTGCCGTTGGTGGACTCAACGCGAAGCGCATTGTCTCCCGTGTTATTCAGGGTTGTGACGCCATCAGCCTCAAGCGTACCCACTGATACTGCCTCTGCGGATTGAAACGCCATCGACCCAAGCATACCGTTTAAACTGACCTCGTCGGCTGCACTGCCTACGTCCGGGATTTCGAGGTTTGCCTTGGCACCATCCAAGGTGCTGGCACCAGTTCCACCTTCACCAATCTGAGTAGTTCCTGGGGTGACCTTGACGTAGGCACTGCCGTTATACACTGCACTGTCGCCTACTGCATAACTGATAGAAAGATGCGTGAAGGCCGTATTAACAATGTAGAAGTCGCCCTGAGTCGTGCTGGTCAGATCAGACCCGCTGTCAGCAGTGCCAACAAAGTTGATTCCGTTGGTGACACTGTCTGGGAGCTGGTCTGGGTTCAGCTTATTGTCGGAACCCAGGGTGGCTATTCCATAGGTTGAAAGGTCGCCAGCAAAAGAGGTTGCGATGTCAGCCTTAACATTGCCCGTGGTAATCTTTTGGGTGCCGTTAGTGCTGCCATCTAGAACGAAGTTTGAGTCAGCAGCGAGTGTCGTCGCTGTCTTGCTCAGATCTTTAATGCGTGTAGTTGCCATGTCTATTCTGGGTCAGGTGCGTCTTCCTGGAGGGTTAAGAAAAATTCTTCAATATCTGTTTGCAGGAACAGACCATCGTCATCGATGAGGAAAGTTCCCTCAACAACAGCATCGCCACTGGTTGTGGCAATCGATGGTAGCCCTAGGCCTAGGCCGATCATACATCGTAGGCAGTGATTTCACCTGAAACGACCGTGATGGACGTAGCTCGGCAGCATCTCCAATAAGATCCCGCCTGGAGGTTGACCCCCGTAAGGCTACCAAGGCCTGAGCTTGTGACGTTCAAAATGGTTCCAGCGTGTGCAAATACCCAGGAGAAGTTTCCGGTGATGGTTCCACCCCCTGATTGGTATTGTCCGGTGTCAGATCCCAAGCTTCCATCTTGGCCAACTCTGACTGTTCTGTATTTGTCGGTAGTATCGACTCCCGTTATTAATGCAGGCATTTATAGTTTAGGTGTTTGTCACCTAGAGTAAAAGAGCTAACTAATAACTCGCTACCTGTAGCCGGGTCGTTTGACCCTGCTGGGTATGAAGCTTTAATAGCTCATGATCTAATGCTCCTCGGGCGTCTGATTCTGCGACTCTTGCTCGATCCAGCTCTCCATTGTGCCGCAAGTAATCGGCATAGGTTCCGCGAATGAGGTAGTCGGTAAAAATGTCTGGGACAGACACTAGGTCCCAGTAAGTAGGCTGTGCAGTTGGGCTATTGTCAGACCCACTAGCAACAGATTGATTCGCGGTGTAGAAGTTTCCCGCGCTTGTGTCATACACTTGGTCTCCTGCCACGTATGAAGAACTCGAAGAATATCTTTCTCCTGTCCATGTGGGAGGAAGTTTTCTGAACAACACAAACACTGTTGTGTTTGATTCAGCTATCTGAACTCCGTTTTCGCTCAGATACCAAGTGAGGTCCTGATTATCTTGGTTTGATTTGGGCGATTTGTTCCAGACCGCGAAAACCTCTGACATCTCTGTCTGGCCATCTTGGTTGAGAGCAACATAGTTGCCTTCAACACCACCAGATTGCGTCACAGTTCTTTCCTCTGTTACGCAGACGTCTGGCCATTTAGCAGCCTGCCAGGCGAACTTAACTCTCCTGGATGCAAGATCTCTGAAGAGCCTCCATTCAATGGTCGCCAAAGTAGTGCTATCGATCCCCGACAGGTTGAGGACCTGGTTAAGCAATTGGCTGTATTTGACAGGGCTAAGAGCCATACCCTACCTGGGTCTTCCCAGTGCCGCCCGACTTCACTTTTAGCTCAGGGTTTTTTTCAGAGATGTATTTGCGGAAGGAAGGATCTTTCCAAATCTCTTTGCCCTCTTTGCGTGTCCACTCATGGTAGACCTTGGAATCCACCTCCATGATTGGCCTGCCTATACCGTCAACCGATTTGCGGTTCTGGTTTTGACGAGCGATCTCGCGTTGTCTGGCAGCAGCTTCACCGTGGCTTTTGTGGTAGCCTTCGTAATGCTCTCTGGCCAGTTTGTCTCTGAGTTGTTCTGAGTAGTCGGACATGTTTTTTAAATTGGCCCCCGAAATGGGGGGAGCCACTCAGCTCCCCCCGCGTCCGAGGGTTGGTTTTTGCCCCAGTTACCCAGGGCAAATTCTATTAGAGGGCAGGGCTGAACTGACCCAGACCGATGGGGTTGCGAACCTGGAGGGCTGCGCGACCTTCGATGAGGAAGCGTTCGCCGCCACCTTTGTCTTCAAAACGCTCGATGGTTGGTTGCTTATTGACGCGGAGATCAATCTTGTCCATATCGAGCAAGTATCCGCGACCAGCTTCCTGAGAGGAGCCAGCAGCGTTGTAACCGATGAAGTTATCGGCGATCACTTCAACAGAACCAAAGTCACCATCGAAGATGGTGGTGGTGTTGCTGATGCGGGTGCCGTCACCGTCGTAGTTCAAGTTGCGTTGGCTGTATCCAGCAGTTGCAATTGTGCGGGTGAAGTCCGTGAATGCGCGGCGCAGGGTTGCGTCGGCAAACAATTTGTAATCACCAGTCATACCAGTTGCAGACCAGATGGTTTGCAGCATGGTCTGAATGTCAGACTCAGTGATATCAGCAGTGGGGTCCCCGTTGATCTGGCCAGCCGCAGGACGGAAGGCAGCAGGAACTTGGTGACCACCGGTCTGTACGCCGATGTTCGCAGTGTCACGAATCCAGACACCCAAGCCACGAAGCAAGTAAGGGTTGGTTCCGTCATCAGCATCATGCTCTTGGTCGGAAAGCAGGGTTGCTTCCATGTTGCGGACCAGCTCAACGCCAGCCTTAGCAGAAGCTTCTGCAATTTCATTTCCAGAACCGAGGCCAGCAACGTCGGACACTTCCTGAGCCAAACGCGAAACCTGGTAGGCTTTGCGGAAGGTTTGGAGGTAGCTAGACAGCAGCGCACGACTAGCAGCGTGGTTGTCATAAGACGACACGTCTGTGCCATCAACCGTTCCACCGAGAGCAGGAGCCGCATACGAGTCCAAAGGCCATGAGATAAATGTATTCTGCGGGGTGGTTCCTTTGTTGACGAGACTCATGAAAGGCGTGGCCTTTTCATCGACTCGCGTGATGAGGTCTAAAAGGTCTTCTCTTTTTGCGACCTGATTAATTTCAAACAGCATTGCCATGGTATAATCCTTTTGTTTTTAGATTTTAGCAGCAGCTCTAATCCAATCTTTCAGACCATCCCTAGAACCTGATTTGTAAACCCTGTCTCTGGCTGACTTCATCTTTTGCTCCGAATCGCTGACAGCAGGCTTGGTAGCCGCTGGTCTTCCTGGTTGTGGAGTTGGATCTGGGGTCCTGGTTTGCTTGGTTCCCTTTGCGGCCTGCTCCTGTTCTACATAGAAGCCGACCAAGGCCCGTGCTAAATACAGGTCCACATCCTGGAGGTTTTTAATTCCAGGGTTGGCCTGTTTGACCTGATCCACCCACGCCCTTGCTGGGTTTTTCGGATCGCGCAACCAAGGGTATTTGGTTACAGCGAATTCAAAAGATCGTGCCTGCTGCTCGATTTGCTTTCGTCTTTTCGGAATGTCTGACTCGCGGCTAAATTCTGCGTTGAGTGCCAAGTCTTCCAGCCATGCCTCGACGTCCTCAGGCATGTTCTCCCCTACTCTCTGTTGGATTTCTTTTTCAACAGAATCAGGGTCACGCCTGTAACGACTAAGGCTACGTTTTGCCCATCGTTCAGCAGCTAATGCGTCATCCTCAAGCCTCTCCAAATCATCGAAGGTGTCGGCCTGAGATACCATTTCAGAGATACTACTTTCCTCCTTGGGTTTCTGGGATTGCTTCAGCTCATATTGTTCCTGACGCATCTCATGGAGTTGTTCTTCCAACTCGCGTTTCTGAGCGGTCAGCTTGTTAATGCGCTTCTGCCACCCGGTCTCCCTCTGAGGGTCTTCCGGTTCTTCCTGAACGCTCTCTTCGACCTGCTGCAATGCATCGTCTGGAGGTTCAGGAGCGGGTGTCTCTTCTGTGTTTGTAGGAGCGTCTTCTTGAGGTGTTAATGATGCAGCTATTGCATCCCTCAATGCGTCCATGCCACCAAGTGGAGTCTCTTCCCCAGAGGCTTGGTTTTCCTCCGGCTTAATATCAGGATTGTCCATGCTGTTAACGGTCGCAAGCTACCGAGAAGTCAGGAGTTCAAGGCACCCCAGGGGCCTATAGTTAACCTCGGACAAGGTCAAAAAAACCGTCGCAAAGTTTATTTAGGTGTCAACCCCTATTTCTTCGTTGCTACGGTTGGCCGATTCAAAGATCGACTTAAACTCTGAATGCAGGTCTTGAATTGCAGCCAATCTGCCAGCACAGAAATGCCTCTCTGAGTCATTAGCCTCGGGCAATGTAATCAGATTAACATCTGCTTGGGCCGCTTCATCCAAGATCCAGAAGATAGATTGTCGGACAGGGTGTTCTTCTGGCAGGGAGAAGGCCCTCAACAATTCCTCTGGGTATTCAAACGCTTGTTCAGGCATTTGGATTTACCCCCAATCGTCCGATCTGCTTATTCTGTTGTTGCATCACGCTCATATTAAGGTTCTGAGAATACATCTTCAGCAGTTCTTGGAACTGTTGGTCAGCCTCAAGTTGCTGTTGGTATTTCGGATTGTTCTGAATGATTTGTTGCAAAAACTGCATCTTGATAGCAGCCGCTGGGTCGTTTTCGACCAGCTTAGAAGGCGAGTTGCCAAGGGACATGTATGCCACCTGAGAGTTCACCTCCTCAAACATTGCCTGACTGGCCTCTGCGTTCTGAATGACAAGCTCATCAGCAAGCGACGGATCAATAACTTGGAGCTTTTTGCGGATCAGCTTGGTGCGATCCACGATACCCATGGTGTCTTCAGGCAGCACAAACTGGCTAATCGCCTGAAGCTTTTTCTCAACAAACTCGTTGTCCAACTCGCGAACATCAAAATGCAGGTTGAAGTTGAAGTTATTGGGGTCCCTGGGGATAGGCTTACCAGTGCCTGTAACTACAGCGAACCGCTCGTCATCATCGAATCTCTGGGTAAGATCCCACATACGGTTGACGACGGTAGACATGTGACGCAACCAGCGGTGAACGTAGGCTTGTTGCCGTAGCTGCGTTTCTACAGGAGGCACAGCGGAATTAGGTCTTCCAAAGTATCGATCAGTTCTCACTTGGATCTGATCCATGAGCTGGAACGCAAGGTCAGCCCCGCGCTTAGGTGTATCCATCCAAGAGATGTCACCGGGCCTTTGCTCAGACACCTGGACACCTGGGCCTATCTTAATGCGTTGACCGTAGCGCAACGGGACGCGGAGAGGTGGAAGTGTATCGAAAGATGATCTGTCAAACACCTGGTCGGCCTGGGCCTTATATTCAGCCTGCCATGTTTTCACGATCTCGCTGACACCTCTGGATTCGATAGGTGACCTTCGCGTTTTCTCGCGGGTGAAACATTCAAATGGGTAGGTGTCCCCGGCTTCTGTTACCAGCTCATGCTGTGCAAAACATTCTTCACCCTTCTCATCCTTGTGCATGTAAGGGCTGAACACAGTCTGGTAGATTCCAGGGTTGCCGTTCTCAGTGACACGCCTTGAGTATGCATGAACAATCTCCACAAGGTTGCTTCGATCATCCAGCTTCTCACTGTTGCCTGTTACTGGCGAAAGGCCCGTGTCCCACACGGTGGTGTTGCGTCCTGCTGTTCGCTTGATCTTTTCAACAAACTTCTCATCCCAATCACCGTTAGTGGCTTTCTCCTCGATCTCTGCCAAAGTGTAATAATCGCGTCGAAAGATAGCTCTGGCCCGGTGCCAATCCTGTGTTTCAGGGGGGAATAGAATTTCAAAGTAAGGTCGAAGAGCTACAATGCTGGGTTGGTTTTTCGTCATCTGAGGCACGTCGAACACAGTCTTGCCTGTCTTTGCGACCTCGTTGATGTGTTTCAGGGCCTTTTGCCTCTTCAGGCCCGGGTTGCTACCAACCAACAGGTCAGCCAAATATTCCTTCTCGTTTTTGAGAGCCGACTGGAGTGCCTCGATGTTTGGTGAGTTATCGGTTCCTCCCATGAACCGGGCGAGGCCTTCGAGGGATATTTGCTGTGGGACCTGGGCATAGCAGCGATCCCAGGTAGTGTGAAGAACACTCCAGCCGTATTGTGCTGCATATTCCGCGTGGAGTTCCAATTCCTCCTCAAAGTCAGGTTGCAACACCGTTTGCAACATCCACCGAAGATATACACCGACCGCACTGGCATCTTCATGGTCTTTGCCTTCAACTCCTCCTACGTTCAAAGCAGCACGGCTGAGAGCGGAGGTAGACAACTGCACCATGAAAGAACAGACCTCATCTGCCAGACGGATGCGAGTGTCAGATGCGCCTTCCCAGGGAAAGGGTTGCTGACCTAAGTCCCTTGCGTGTTTCTTGCCGTCCCTGCTCTGTCCATTCCAAGTGGAGAATCGTGTTTCATCACTCTCTCTGACTCGGTAAGTGATCCGCTCGTCGCTGTAAGATCGAACAAAGTCCTTGTGAAGCTCGGAGATGTTAGGGTCCGTGGTGTGCTGGAGTTTATCTCCGTCAACGTAGTTGCTGTGCATGGTGTTTGTCACCTAGGGCCTAGTAAGACCCTGGTTCTGATGTGTATTCGGCCTGACGTGGGACATACATTGGGTCCATTAAAATCAGGTAGCGCAAGGCGTCGCAGGGATCTTTACAAGCCCCTTTGTCACCATCCGCATTAGTCCACGTCCTCAGACTGTAAATTAAGTTACCGCACTCCTCGGAGATATAGAGTTTCGGCTCGTTAAGAACCGTGACTTCTTCGGCCAGATTATAGGCAAACAAATTATTGACAAGAGCAACTGATTCGTCGATATGCGCCATGCTTGCTGGAGTAAAATGTAACCCGTCCTGAGTCACTTGTCCTCCTGCACCTCGGTCTGGTGTAGCAAGCAAATCTATCAACGATTGGTTGTGTTCTCTCTGACCCAACACAGCAGTTCTACCAGCTCTGGGATCGATGTATCTCTCATGGATCCCGCCATCAGATTTCTCCACTTCCCTGATCAACTGTTTCCACTGAGCTATGTTCCGACCGCAATCTGCTGTTTGTGCAGGCCCAGGTTTACCGTCGAGCTTGCTGCTTGGAACAGCCCATTCCCCATGGTTCTTGTAATCAGGGAACTCCCTATAAACAAAAACACGACCCAAATCATCGACCCTAGCCCACAAAAAGAACCAGTTCCGGTCTCCAGGTGTAGGGTCACAAACCATGTAGTTAGTGCCTTCCCTGGGAACATCAGAGGCTTTGATAATGTTGCGATCAGTGAACCTAGGGAACTTGCCTGTAACAGGGTTGGAGACGTAGCCATAGGCCCTAATCTCCAGTTCTTCCCTAGTCCTTCCCTTGAGGGTCTTCTGTAACCTGTCAAAAGGCGTATACGGGTTCCACTCGCTAAAGAACCAAAACAGCTTGCCGCTACCATTCTTGGTCCTCCCCTTATACGGCATGTGACCAGGAGGGACTCCAGGGATTGTGCCAGGGCTTTTAGGATCAATCAGCTTGGCTTCTCTAGTCTCCTCGATCATGGCACCGTCCATGGCCGATTTAACAGCCGTAGAATACCCCTCGATTGGTGTAAACGTGATCAACATCTTCCCCTTGCGAGAGACAAGGCGGTATTTAAGCGTTTCCACCCAGGCTTGTGGCACCAACTCATCAAACCAGATCAGGTCCAACTCAGTTCCCTCCAGGGTGGATAGATCCTGAGTGTAATTTTTGAACCACATCTGAGAGTGGTTAGGGCCTACAATAGTCCTGCCTGAGAAGCCATTCTTTTGGGTGAAAGAGATATTGGCTACAGATCGAACAGCCTTCTTCTGTTCCTTCCATTGCAACGGAAGATACGTGTGAATGTAGGGCTGCTGAACCTGTATGCTAGAGTCATTGGAGCTGTGACAGCACCAGATCTTCATGTTGGGCCTGTTCACCATGGCCCTAACCATCCTCGAAGCTAGGTATCGACTCTTGCCACCACGATTGCCACCAAAGATGTAAATCACATCGATGTCAGGATTGTCGATCGCATCATCAACATCTTTCCAATGATCAAAGACTCCAGAGGTATTATGATGATCCGTTCCATAGGTGTATGGATCAGCAGCCTCCAGCTCAATCAGTTCTTCCCTCTTTTGGTAATACTCAAGAAGCTTCCCCTGATCGTTCAGAGCTTCGGCCTCTTCCCTGGTAGGGATCTTGATGATGGGATGCGGAGTCCACTTCATGCCCAACGATCAAGCTGCTTTGGAACACCCTTGCAGATCAACTTATCAGTGCCTTTCTCGACCCATACAGGGATCTCCAGGCCCTTTTGGAACAACTCATTGTCCTTTACCCTCACCAACCCTATCTCAGTCTTAATCAGGCTCCTGTTGAAGGGTCTCTCAACCACCTTAGCCATCTTTGGCTCCTTACCAGCTCTCCACCTAAGGTCAGGTGTTTCCAGCATAGACCTACGTTTGGCAGGTCTTCCCCTCGTCCGCTTCTTTGTTTCAGTCATAAAATAACTCTTCGCAAAAGGTGGTCCTAGGCAACTTCTGGCTCTTGCTCATGTTGCACCGAGGACACGCCACCCTTAAATTCCAAGGCTCATGTGGGCCTCCCTTAGAAATAGGGATGTGATGGTCAATGTGATAACCAGACTCAAAGTCACCACAATAAAAACACGGTTTGCCTACCAATGGGTTCACCATCAAATCAGCCCAATCAGAACACCCCTGGGCATCGCCTTGCCTCTTCCTGGCCCTATATTTGTGGCAATGAAGATTGTGTTTATCCAGGTTGGCTTTCTTCCACTTGCGGCTACAGGCCCTCACAGAGGCCTTGTTGGCCTTGTAATAGGCATTACCATAGGACCGATACCTCTCGGGGTTACGGGCCTTCTTGGCCGCACAAGAACACCTGTTTGAGCAATACTTTGCCCAAGGCATCTTTGATTCATAAGTGGCACCACAGACCACACATTGCTTTTCCATGACTCCTCCCAAAAAGCCAATTACCAACCCGGTGGGAGAAGTGCGTTTGTCAACTGGGGTGTAGAGGGAGATCCGCAACGATTTCTTCATTTCTAGACAATGAGTGACCCCCCCGACCCCCTTTGTCTATGCGGTGTTTGCCACCTTTCGCACAATATGTCTTATGTATAATTAAGTGGTTTACCCATGGTTGTTCTCTGGCAACGACTTAGGCTCAACGACCTCTGCATCTATAACTTCTTTCTCTCTTTTAGTGGCCTCAAGCAGCTCTTTTAGACTATCTGAGGTAATCTGGACCGACCTGTGTTCAACAATTGTCGAAGGTTGGCCCTCTATCTGGAGAATTTTGTCAGTTACGATGCCGAATGGGACGGAACAATCTTTCCCCTTCATTTCCCCGTTCTCCACTGCTTCATGCATCTTCCCCAACAGTGCGTCCCTTGTTGCTTTAAGTCTGTTGAGCAGAGCAGCTTTACCATTAGCCTCTATATCCTCCCTCTTGGCTATAGCTGCTATAGTTTGCTGGTTAGTGCTGAAGATGGCTGAGAGGACTTTCTGTGAGACACCCTCTTTGATCCCTCTGACCAAAGCTGCGTATCTCTCAGGGTCCTTCCGCTTGAGTTCCTGGCCTGTATATTGGGTGTCAGTAGCTTTCCTTTCACCCCACTTAGTAAGACTGCCTTTAGGCATAAAGTAATGGGAGGTGGAGAATACTTGACTGTATTCTTCCAACCTCCCATCCAAGTTTAATTATTTTAGAGGCATTCTGCAATACCTATGTTAGTCACCATCAATCAAATCCTATGACTGGACCCTGGAAGAAGCTCTTGAGGGCCTTGATGCCTCCTACAGTGCCGTTCAGGCATGTCAGGATTATGTCTGCTATGGTGAGGCAATAGATGCGTTCTGTATCATATCCGTCAATGATGTATGGCTCCCAAGTATTTGGGTCATCAGAGGGTTGTTTTACGCCTGACCATGGCCCTGCGACTTGGGCAAGGGCGTATTTGCCTCCTGCCAGAGGGACGAATATGGCGAGGATCATGTAATTTGTCTCTGGGTTCCACCACTGGGCGGTGACTCCGTGTTCGTGCTTGAGGCACACTGTTGGTTTTAGGTTCATTGGTATTCTTCTCTTTGTAACCCCAACCCTCACAATCTGGACACAAATCCTGGGTCCTAGGTGTCACGATCCACCCGGTTCCTCTGCATGTCTGGCATATCACGCGGCTTTTTCTTTCTTACGGGCCTTCCATTAAACTGAGCTGGATCTCCACCTCTGGTAGACCAGAAGTGTTCGCATCCATTGTCAATGTCAGTGGCTAGGCCATAGTAATCCAGCCCTTCATCGTCGTTCTGTTGCGGTATGTCTTCCATTAGAATGGGTATGTCAGTTTCTCTTGGGGGAGAGCGTAGAGATCTCCTCTTCCAAAGTTAGTGATGTTCTCCTTAGCCAGTAGCTCTTGTTTAGTGGCTAGGCCTACAAACTTGTAGGTAGGGAATGTGCCTACCATCAGTGCGTAGAGGTCAACTCCTTCACCCTTCCACTTGGCTGCTATCAGATGTCCCTTGGCATATTTGGTGGTCTTGATATCCACGGTGAGGCCATTGTGAAGGATGCAGTCGGCCTCTGGGATCACCTCTATCTGGAAGTCGGGGTAGACGTTGAATATCTTGCAGTAAGCCATCTCGCCTGCAATACCCTCTAGATCGGTCTCCTCGTCACTCTGAGGGCCTTTCCGCACGTTTACCTTGCCCTGCTGCCTAGCGTGTTCATGACGCCTTTTAGCGAGGAATCTGGCGTATCTCTGCTCTTCAGGTGACAGCGTGACTTCCATGTAGTTACATTTGGCTCCAGGTGTTTGTCACCTCGACCAAAAAATCCTGCTCTGACGTCGCGTTAATTATGGAGTGATCAGCTTTCACAGACTTCACGCTGGTCTCTGATACATGCTCGTCTTTCAACCCTGTATCTCTGATGATCTTCCAGACCTGACCACCCAAGTTCCTGACCCACTCACCCTCAAACGGGAACCTGACATCATCGATGATCAGCATGTTGTATCCATGGTTCCTGTAGTGGTTCCATGCCTCCAGCAATCGTTTGATCCAGATGTCCTTTCCATGCAGCTCTTTCATGGACTGACCCACTGCCTGATATACGGGCCTCAGGACTGCCTTATCCTCTTCTTTGTAGGTCCCAAAGATCTTTGCCACCTCTGCCTTGATTGGATCTGCAAAACCCAACCTGATAGGCACTAGGCCCTGCTGTTCAGCCAATGCAATGAGATGCTTTGCTGCTGTAGTTTTCCCGCTACGTTTGGTCCCTGCCAAACCTATGATGAATTCGCTCCTCTTCCCCGTCATCAGTTCCACCTGTTGTTTACCTGCTCCTCTTCTTCCTCTTCCTCGTCGTCCTCAGTCTCTGAATATTCCTGCACATCAAAGTCTGAGTCTGCCTGACTCAAAATAGACAACCCATACATCAGGTTGCCTAGTTGCTGGGGGGTGTTCACTTCATTGAGACATTCGACGATATTCCCTTCATGGTCTTCGAGAGAGATGGTGATAATCATTTGATGGAATTAACTAATATGGGGCCTTCCTCGACTCCCTTGAATCTACTATTCCACCGCGTGTATTCCAAGGACACCTTGGCCTCTTGAACCCCATTTCTGTTCTTTCGGATCCAGAAGTTCACGATCCCGTCATCCGGCTCCTCATCAGAGGTGTTCTTCATGAGGAATGCTACACTGTCAGCGTCCTGTTCTGCTGTCCCAGAGTCCCTCAGATCTGACATCCTGGGTATCTGCTTCTCACGTTTCTCGATCTCCCTGTTCATCTGAGCCAACAAGATCACCGGAACCCCACATTCCAGTGCCATGACTTTGATAGTTCTGGTGATTGCTCCGATCTCATTAACCCGGTTCTCATATCGTCCACCGCTCCTGATAAGAGTCAGGTAATCAATGACGAGCATGTCCACTCCCTTGTCCTGAACAAACCTTCTGGCCTGTGACCTAAGCTGATCTACAGTGATGGCTGGGGTGTCCTCGATATGGATCGGTAGCTCGAAGAAATCTTTGGTCGCCTTGGCAAGCTTGTTTTTGTCACCCATGCCTGTCTTCAGGTAGTGCCTCACATCCTCTCCCGAAATTATGGCAACAGCTCTTTCAGCAATGGAGTTGTAAAGCATCTCAAGAGACCAGATAGCCACTTTCTTGCCCTGCTTGGCTGCTTGGATAGCAAGGAACATGGAGAAAGCAGATTTACCACCACCGGGACGACCTGAGATGATGTAAACAGCCCCAGGGAGAAACCCTCCAAGCTTGTCGTCCAAACCATAGATCCCGCTTTTGATGGAAAGATCTGGGACACCGCCATCCTTAGCACTCTCTAGAAGGTCCATAAACCCCCTCTGAGCCTCTTTTTGGTCCTTCTCGGTAGTCATACCCTTGGTGGTTTCCCAAAGAGCGTCCTGAAGGCCCTGAAGAAGCTTTTCTGGATCTTCCTCCTCCTGTGCTGCTGTTAGTGCCTTGTAGTGCTTCAGGAAGACCTGACGCCTCACATACACGGAATAGGCTTGTTCAGCATAGTAGGACAGGTTTGAAGCGGTTGACGACTCACGTATCAGGTCGTCAATGTAAAGAGCCTCAGACATGAGTTGGCGACTGACTGTGAACTGGTCAACAGTTCCTCCAGCTTTGACAACAGACTCACAAGCAAGCCACACGGAACGGTTCCTAGGATCAGCAAACCAACCCTCTGAGATTCCAAGCTCCTTGGCTTCAGTAAATGCACCCAGAAGAACACAGCCTAGAAGGCCCTTCTCAGCAAGAATGTCCTCAGGGACATCGTAATCGATAGTGATGGTGTTTTTCTTAGCGGAAATCATACTTTGTAGAACGGTTTCCCTGCTTTGATGTCAGCAGGGACGGAGCGAGAGACAGAGTTCCTCTTTGATCTTCCAGCAAGGATGATCTCAGTCATGATCTCATCCCTCTCCTCCTTATTACTATTACTATATATATTATCTCTATTAGTTAGTGTCCGTGATGGCGGACATATTATATCGTTAACGTGTCCGTCCTCGCGGACACGTCGTTGGGCCTTGGTGTTAGTCATAGAGGCCGACTCTATCGGCTTTCCCTTGCCTCTGGCTAGGTAGCAAGTGGACCTACCTGCCTTTTTCTGGATCAGCCATCCGTGTTCAACCAAGGTTTTCAGAGCTTTCCACAACCGGGTCTTACACACTCCGATCCTCTTGGCCATGGTCCTCTTGTCGTCGAAGCAACAGCCCCTCATGCACACGTAGAGATAGGCCTCCCTCTCGATCAGTGAGAAGCCTACCTCGTAGATGTGTTCAGGGACCCTTGGGATCATACTTCAGCCCAGGCTCCCTGGTAGAACTCCCGGTCATAGTGCGGACTGTCGTATCTGAGAACTGGCTCAAACAGGTCCAGAAGATCAGCTACGGCTACGGCCTTCATGCGCTTGATCTTTTTTTTAATGTAAGCAGCCCGATCCTTCACGGTCGGCATGTCCAGCTCCACGTATATGCCAGCAATGTCGTCCAGGGTGAATCCGTCACACAGGTGATGGAATATCATGCACAGCTCTGCTGAGTCTGTCTTCATGATCCCCAGCCGTGTTAAGTCCGGCCCACTCATAGATCTTTCATGGGCCTTACCGTGACAGTTTACGCATAACCACACGGTGTTTTCTCCGCTCCGTGCCTTAGGCACTACGTGGTGCTGGTGGCTTGCTGGCTTCCCGCACTCAAAACATGTGTTTGACGTGTTCATCGCGCTTCCAGCTACAGCAGCTCAATGATCCCAGATTCAACTTTTGGACACCGGGCATATTTCACCTTGATGCCTTTGACCCACTTGTTCCAGTGGTAGCAAAGTTTTGCATATACTTGGTATCGTGATGCGCCGTAGCTCTTTATTGGGGAATGCTTCAGCGCGAGGAAATGGTTCCTCAAAACAAGTATAGGGTCATCTGATTCCATATTAGTCCCTTTGCAGAAACGATCATGGAAAATGGTATAAAGAGCAGGATTCCTCTGCATTGCCTGATAGATGAAAGCCCCGTAGGGAGGCCCAAAGCAGATTGGTTTGGCAGCAGCAGAAGCGGCTGCTGCCCTGATATACCACTCTTCGTCGCGTTTGATTTCATTCAAGATTTCGAGGTTGCCAATCGGACCAGTTTTAGTTGTAGCGAGATTAATCCTAAACCTTACCAATGCTGCTAAATGGCTGCTGTATTTTAGGCCTGCAATATGAATCGAATCTGTCGCGCTCCGAGGCCTTCCGTTGTCTATCGTGAAGATTGTCTTTTCACTGCAACTAAGATTCTCGGCCACCATTAGTTTGACAGGCATGTTGGCTGCAATGACTGCATACAGCCGGTGCTGACCGTCAATCAGGTCACCATCCAGGTTGAACTTGATAGTTTCTCCATTCTCGATCCATTGCTTTGCCCTCATCTCCCTTTGGTATCTGGATACCAAAGGCTTCGATAGCCTGCGGTTCACGCGGTTTCGTTTCAGCCACTCCCTGGCGATTTGCGGGGTGACATTGACATTTTTAACACTCGGACTGTTATTCATTTGATTACTTTCTTTTTTAGGTATTGGATTAGTTCTTTTGCCTCTTCACCACATGACCTAAGGCCAACCACAAGCGACCGTGCTATATGCTTGTCCACCATGTTTGCATCCAGGAGGTCTCGCACATAGCTGAGGTATCTTTCTGCTTCGCCTGGGTCATGTGTTTCTGAGATTGAGAAGGCGGGAGGTAAGACAGTGCCTTTAATGCATGTCAAAACGCGCTTTGCCTTAAATGCGTTTGCAAAGTCCTGCATGATCTTAGGCATTGTCTTGTATGCCTCCCGCTTGAGTTCAAAGACCCGCTTGCCCTTCTTGTCAGAAGTCAACTTTTGAGAGCAATTCGGGTTGGGTTGGCGTGTAGGAGGGCCAAGCACCCAGCCTAAGGCAGGATGCGAGATTCCGATATGCATTAGCCACTTCAGCTTCTGCATTTTTCAAATCTTCACCAGTGGTGATGTAAACACCGTGGTTGTAAGGTGGGGAGGTTTCGATAACGGCCCATATCCACTGCTTCACCTCTATACCAGCTTCCTTTAAGATTCTGGTGTAGTTGTATTGCTGCCAGTGGTATTTCCGCTGCCTAAGAGATCGTCTAAAGCTGTCTCTGTCACCCATGCCTTTAGCGGTTGTCTTGATGTCGATGACAGTGTCACCGTCCAGAAGATCTACTCGACACTTCACATCAATGTTCTTGACCATGCCCTTAGCGAAGACCGAAACTTCGGTCCGTGGGTTCCTGAGAAGGGACTCCCTGACTCCGGGCATTCCAGTGTATATCGCAAACATTCGCTGGATTGCCTGGAGTTCTACGTCCTTCACAACCTCCTTCCCGTCTTCTTGAGCTTTTGCCCACCACTCCCTACTAACTTTCAACCGTCGGTTGGTAAACTCGTCAGGACAGGTAATGACCTGCTTGTCCCACTCGTCTCTCTGAAGCGCATAGAGGTGGAACAGTGTCCCCAGCCTCATGCTCTCAGAACGCTCAAAAGCAATTTGCTTGGTCCTGTAGGCATGAAACTCTAGCGGGGACACTGCCATGTATTTTAGCTCAGAGGTGCTGAGTGCAGGATCGCTCCTATACTCAGCCTCTGGCATGTCAAAATACACTCCAGTTTTTTGATCACTGAAGAAGGTCATCGTCGTCTAGTGATGCGGCTGGTTGTGGTTGACCCGTCTTTTCCTGAAACGTCGTTGATTCAGCGATAATTTTCTGAAGCCAATCTTGCAGTTTGTCCCAGTTGCGGGGATGAGCTTTGATGCTGTATGCAACCGAATCGTTGAACTGTTCAGGTATATCGAACCTGTATTGTTTCGGGTTGCTTGGGTTCCGAGGAATGGCCGCAAAGTTTTGCAACTTTACATACTTGTTACCCTTCTTGCTTACCGCATGAATGACATTCACCTGAAATGGCAAACCTAGAAACGCTTCTGGATCCTGCGCTTCGGTGTGAGTGATGGTGTTGTCACATGCCTTTAGGACCTTAAACAAGTTGGACCCCTCGCTTATACAACTGGTCACCTCAATCCCATAAACAACAGGTTTTGCGGGTTCATCTTCGGCCCATTGCTTTGTGATCTCGGGGAACTCAAAGGTCAGCCGAATCATGTTGTTGAATTCCCCCTTGGTAAATTTGCTCTCTTGGCGACCAAGATCAACAGCTTGGATGAATCGCGCAATATGAGTTCCCTCTGGAAGCTTTGGTTCTTTGGCTTTTTGTTCAGTTGGTTGTATTAGTAGACTCATTATCTTTTCCTTTCTTTTGTTGTAGTTGTCTTTGTTCTTCTAACGACTTCAAATCCGCATGTTGCAGAATTTGAAGTAAATCCTCTGCGTTGGGGAAGATGGCTACCCACCTTCCAAAAATCCTCCACACGACCACCGGGATCTCCCACTCCTTGGCATCACCCATGGCTTGAGCCATCCAGTCCTTGAGCTTGGCGATCTTCGCATTCTTAACCTCCCAGTGAATGGGGCTGGTGTCAGGGCATGTGACATCAGGTGCATCACATCCCTGCTGCGATTGGTGGAAGCCAGTTCGCTTGGCTGCAAAGCCGAAAAATCTCAGCACTGCTACCCACATCCTCTCGCCTCTCTTGCCCTTATCCTTAGCGTTTACCATCTCTGATGAGTCCCAATCGTTTCATTTTCTTGACCATGTCTATCATCGCTTCCTTGTAGTTTTTGTATTCAGGGAAGTCCTGAGCGATGTCGTCCCAGTAAAGGCCGGGGTGAGTTCTGATAACTCGTAAGTCTTTGTTAATGCGTATCATGGGTGTTAGTCATACGTGCGTTGTGAAAATAAGTGAAAAAATTTGTCAGGACGAATTGTGTTGCTTTTATTCTGCAAGGTGTCAAACACCCTCTATGCCATCTATTCGCGCCTTAGGGAAAAAGTGCTTGGCGGCTTGGTTAGATGACCGCCTTCTCAATCGCTGGAAAAAGTATTGTGAGAGCCTGGGGATGACCCAGACTGATCGCCTTGCTCTTTTATTGTCTCAAGATTTGAAGCAAGCAGATGAGAGAGCATATCGGAAACGTCAACGCCAAGCAAAGTAGCTGCCTGGGTAGCCAATTTGGTTTGTTGTTCTGTCAATTCCATGTGGTGTTAGTCATGTAATACGATCCCACAGTCGGGAACGTGCCAATTATTTTTATATTTTTATCAGACACCCTCAGACATTTGCTGACCAACCCTAAAAATCCAGGAGGAAGAAATGCACAATGGCATTGTGGGGGTCAGGGGTTCGACTCCCCTCGGCTCCACCAAATTTAATTCAGGGGAACCTTCCCTTTTTCTCTCCAACCAAGACCAGAAAGTTGTTGAGGAAATTTGGGAGTCAGGTGTCTCCCTCATCCAAGTGTGGTCCGATTGGCGACGGTTGTATCTCGTTAGCGATCAATCGGTCAAGCAATCTGTTTATTTTTTTTTATCCCACCTTCAACAGGCACACTACAGCCACCGCTATCGCCAGGAGTTTGGTTATGTCCTAGGACGTCTCAGCTTGTTCATAGATGTCGAGGTCCCCATCTGTCAGGTCTCCACAAAAAGTTGGTGGAGATCTCTGGATGCAATGAAGGCTGGAGATGCAGCCAGAAGGAAGGTGTCCGTGTTTCTGAACTGGTGTCTCAAACAGGGATTCATCAAGGAACCCATCGTAATCCACGGGAAGCCATCGATGCCTGATGGCGAGATCCAGGTGCTACCCAATCAAGTTGTTGCCTCGCTTATCCAAAGCTGTCCTTTAGATCTTCTGGGTTACCTATGGCTGTGTCTCTGCATGGGCCTGAGGGTTGCTGAAGCGAAGCGGACTGAACACCTAGCCCACCGGGATGGTTGCCTGATCGTTGGGGCCTCTGCTGCCAAGACCAGAACCAGACGAGTCTTAGACATTCTTCCTGGTCATGAGAAATTCGCTGAACTGATCCAGCCTCAGATCAATCTGAAGAAACGTATGCTCGCCCTCAGGGCCGACTCTGGGATCTTAGACTGGCCCAGGAACTGTATGCGCCACACAGCAGCTTCTCACTGGCTGAACAAGCTACGCTCCGCTGAGTCGGCTGCACTCCATCTCGGAAACTCTCCGGTCATGCTCCACCGTCACTACAAGGCCCTAGTCACCAAGAAGGAGTCAGAAGAGTTCTTCACTACTTGGGACGAGGCATTGTCAAGAAAATTTGGTTAGGCCCCTCACGGTGCTAAGGGGTCCAACTAAAAATACTTGATTTAATGTGTTGACGTTTAATTAAACGTGATACATATTAATCATGTCAGCGGCAATCAGGCCGTTATGACTAACACCTAGAAAGAACAAACACATGAATAGGCAAGAAAAGATCGAATCCGTAACGCACGAAGCAGTCACCTCATACGAATGGTCATGCTCTTGGTTCAGAGCAGTTGAAGTAATTGTGGAGGAACTCAGGCATCACAACCTCAAGCCGACCAAACCTTTGGTCTTTTACATCTTGAACCTAGCCAAATTGTCTTGGGCAGGTGAAACCGCGAGGGTTAAAAAATTAATCGCTGAAGCCTAAGTTCAGCCTTGTATGACTAACACCGAAAAGCATGAAACACTGGAGATTACCAAGAAAACCTAGAAGAAAAAACAGATACATGAAGACTCAATACACCTGGCATCGAATCAACTCAGACGTCAATGGAAACCCCCGATACGTCCTCCACTGGATAGACCTTGGGTTGCCTACATACGAAGCAGCATTGACAGCAGCAAGAAAAGTTGGCGGTCGCAAATACCACAACAAATCTTTTGGTGGTGGCATCGCGTTTCAAAGTTACTCGCTTGCTGAAACCGAGGCAGCTATTCAGAAAGCACTTCAGGATGCGGCCTAAAGTTTGCTCGGTATGACTAACACCGTTTTGTTGTAATGAAGGCACTTTACCTATCCCTGCTCCTTTCCACCTCTGCTTTGGCTGATCATGTGGTCGCATTGACCATCTTGGCTGAAGCTAGAGGTGAGGGGGAGGCAGGCATGACATCAGTGGCTTGCGTGATTCTTCAACGCAGCATTGAGCGGGGGATCACCATGCGCGAGGTCTGCTTGCAGAAGTTCCAGTTTTCATGCTGGAACGGCAAGTCCTACCAAGACCTAGCTCCCCTACTCCGCACCCCTCAGGCAAGACATGCGCTATGGCTTGAGGCTAACCCTGACAGGTTGGATCTGGACGTGATGAAACATTGCAACCATTACCATGCCGACTGGATCCAGAGGCCCTACTGGGCCAAAGGAGAAAAACCATTGCTCAAAATAGGAAGACACATATTTTATCGACTATGAACGAAAACGAAGCATCAGAGATTTACGCATTAGCTTTGGTTGGGGTTCAGGCTGTAGAAGAGGACGTTCAGCCACTGTTCCAAAAGATCCTCTCCATTTCAGAACCACACATGAACAAGGACCAAGCCAAAGAGATTTATGAGTCAATCATCTCGCGACCAGAAGACAATTAGACGAGGACCTCCCAAGGGATCTCAGAACAGAATCAAGGTGGCAGGGAAACCTGCCTCCTCTTTTTTGCACATGCGGTGCCGACCCGATCAAAAGGAAGCTTGGACTGAAGCTGCCAAAGCCGAAAGAAAGTCACTGTCTGACTGGGTGCAAGATACCTTGGATGCCTCTTGTCAGTGATGTTAGTCACCATGTAGGGTGATGGGGTGAAAACCGCTATTGCCGTCATGGCCTACAACAGGCCCGTGTATCTTAAAAGGTGCCTAGAAGCTATTGCGTCGTCCGACTCACCACATGATGTTCACATCTTCATAGACTCCCCCGCAAAGCTAAAACAAAAAGTAATCCCCACTGATGAAGTCCCTGGATACCTTGAGTGCCGTAAGTTAGCCCAAAGCATACTCCCTAAAGCTACCTTCCATTGTTCAGCCGCAAACATTGCCCCATCGCCAACAAGCATAGCCATGAAAGCATGTTTGTTTGATGTCTACGGATATGATAGGTGCATCCACTTGGTGGACGATTTTGTTCCGACAAAAAGCTTTTGGCCAACAATGGAGATGTGGTTCAACTACGCACAAGGAGACATGCGGTATGGAACTCTAGGCTGCTACAGTGAGAGGAAGGGTGAAGACCATGACAATTACCTCAACAACATCACAACCTGTGGTCACCTTGTAAGTTACGGGCTAGAGAAAGAGAAGTGGGATGTTTGGAAGCACTTGGCACTAGAGGCGGCTGAGATCTACTGGACAAATCACAGGCCAAGCTACTACGACAAGCTTACAGAGTGGCTTGCTGGCATCGGTTTTAAAGACAGGTTTGGCACGGAGTGCGACGCAATTTTAATTAGCCTCATGATCAAGTTTGGGCAGGTGCCAGTAAGCACAGTTGCTAACCTGGGGGAATATGTAGGCGTCGAGGGAACGTTCGGGAGTGAGGAGGATTTTAACCGGATGTTCAAGGGAGTCCCTGTTGATGACTTCCTGCCCAAGTTTGAAAAACCACAACAAAGATTTTTTGACGTAGCACTATCCGCACTCAGGGAACGCTACAAGTTTTGTGATGAGACAGAAGCAACTGTTGGTGGGTAGTGGTCCTTACATAAAAGAGTGGTGGGGCATCCACTCTGGAGCATTCAAATACGTTAACTGCATAAACACCTCCATCGAGGTTGTGGGCATGAACCATCATCGGTGGTATGTCAGCGAGGACTATTTCTATCATCACGACTGGTCAATGCCAAGTATGCTCAAGCGGCTGGGTCAAAAGTTTGTCGCTTTAAAAATGACGACCTCTTGGATCAAGAAACCCCATTTCTACGACTGTCCTTGGAACGGGACAATGCTGGTCAATTGTATTTACGACATCTTAAACAGGGCTACCCTTGATGAGACCCCCACTGAGTTAAGCCTTGTTGGATGTGACCTGGATTACTCTGGTAACAAAACTCATTTTTATGAGGGCGGCACAAACGATCCCAGACGTATTCCTGATGATATTCTCATAGGACACCTCTCTAAGGTTAAGCGGGACTTTTCTCCAATGCATGAAATCCTCACCCTGGGACCCACCCCCAGCATCCTCCCCTTCCCTCAGGGGGACCCAGAACTCGTATGGAACCCTGGATCATAACAGCAGGAACCCCCTCTCACGATAGTTTGAGACACAATTATTTTGAGGCGTCTCTTAAAAGATGCGAACCCGTGTCTTGGATTCATTACCAAAGACCCAGCGGCTCAAATCCGAGAGGTGACTTTGGATGTGGGGACTGGCTGGAAGTTATGAAGTGGAAAATCAGATGTGTCATAAATTCGCTCAGAATCGTCCCTGAGGAGGCTTGTGTGGTTGTTAGCGACTTGGACATAGTCTGGATGCCTGGAGCCTTTCAGGAGCTTAATGAGGCGTCAAAAAGGGGCATATATGCTATGTGTGAAGATGAGCAGGCAAGACTCAATGCTGGATTGATTGTTGGCAGGAACACGCCAGAGTATCGATGGCTCTTTAGCCAGTGTTTAGCTTACATGTCATCCAACCCTGGGAAGCACGACCAAGATGCCCTCAGGGCGGTGGGTGGCGGTAATGTTGGGACTCTTCCCCCGGCCTTCGCTAACACGAAGACACAGAGGCTAACGCCTATACCGAAAGTTTTGTGCTTTCACGCAATCTGCACGATGGCTGATGAAAAGCAGAGTAGCATAGAGAAAAAAGAGGATATGTTAAGAGGATGGTTGACAGGTGTTAGTCATACGTCCTAAAGTTGTCTTGCCTGCCAATAGCAAGCGGCTGTTGGGTTACAGGTGGGGTTTCCGAAGAGACGCACATCTCTAAGGCGACAAACGACTGGTTTATTCATACTTGTTAGTTACTAGGCTCCCTCCCCCTGCTGTTGGATACTACAGGGGGAGGGTTTTTTATTTACCCATCTTCGCCAAGTGTCGCTCGGCTTTTTCGATGGATGTGAACACAGGACCAATGCGTTTGCCTCCTGATTCGTAAACCCTGACACCAGCTCTGGACGATGTTTGAACAGCTCTGTCCCCTCGCTCATTGGTGTAGACAGCACCACCTCGGTTGTTCAACTTGCGTTGAGGGGAGAACTTCATCATAGCATAATAAATGCCCTCATGCGTTGTTTGAATCCCCTTTGCGGCATCCCAGATCCAATGATGGATAATGTGCGGAGCAATTTCTTTTGGGATTTTTGAGCCTCCATCTGCCACTTTTCGTAAGTCGCTGATCCTCTTGTTGATTCGCCTGAAAAGATCTTTTCTTACAGCCTTCTGACCTGAAGCCGTTTTGCCCAACGCGGCCCTTCGCTTGGCAAGCTCACTAGCGTGTGTGGTTGATCCTTCGCCTGTTAGCCATACATTGAGTTCAACTGCATCAATTGTCGGGAACGACCCCAACCCAAGCATGTGTCCGATAAACCCCTTCTTTCCTTCCCCGATGCCTTTAATGTTAAGGAGGACTTTCTCCAGCTTTGACACATCACCTTTGGTTTTGTTTATGGCATCAGTTAAGGTCAGAATGTTTGACAGATTAAATTCTTTGGGGTTTGACAAGACACCTAGCCCCCCAGGTCTTTTTTCGGTTGGGCGAAAATCTTGCCTACCAAATGCGTCGCGCATAATCATACCTTGCTCCCAAGCTTCGGCGTCAATCTTGCCTGACTCAATTGAGTTTAAAGCTCTTTGGCCTGACTCTGTTCCAAGCCACCATGCAGCAAGTTCTTCGGGCCTCATTTGAGGTTGCCCTTTTTTCCCTTTGGACAGAAACATTGCATCTGGGTTGAATTCGATCCCAAGCTTGTCTGCTGTTTTAGCGATTGTGCTGACATCTATTGCGTCTGCACCTATGGAAGATAATGTTATCCAGTATGCCTTAGCCACATCTCTAGGGGTAATCGACCCCTCAAGCAATTGCTGTCTTTTGGTCACAATGTAATCCACAACAGGTTCAAGGTATGATGGGAATGACCCAATCAGCTTGAGCATGTTTGCATTTGGGGTAAGCCTCATGTCGGCCAATGCGGTCCGCAACTGGTCAGCACTGTGAGACTCAGCCCAAGTTTTTATTTCCCCCGCTGTCATTTGAGGGGAGAACTTCACCTCTCCGCTTGAGAGCTTGTCCAGCTTAACGCCAGCACCCATAAGGACAGCAGAGTTTGGCTTGCCGCTTTTTGTGACCACATCTGGTCTTGATGTAAGCTTGGTGACCTCTGTGAACTCCTTAAGAAATGCCTTATCTTTTAGCCCCACAAAATACGGGTAATTCTCGTTGAGTTCAGGTCGATACTCAGGTGGCTTACCGTCATACTCAGCAATAGCAAGGAGAGTCCCTGGGCCGATACCCTCATAGGCGGGTTCCCGTAGCTCGTTAGCCATTGTCTCGAGGTCGATGCCAAGTTCTTTTAGTCTGTTTGGTTTTATGGGGAGAGTTTTTGCATCCAGCTTGGTGTAAACTACAGGTGCTGCTTTCCAAGGGATCTGCTCAAACGCTCTCGCGAAATCTTTGTATGTCTTGATGCCTGCAATCACAGACATCTGTTCTTTTGTGAGAGGAGACTTTTCAGCCTTCGAGCTGGTGATTCTTTTCATGGCCTCTCGAATGTGCCTGTTAGCCTCTTTCTCAGACACCTTCCCCGTGTTAACAAGCTCTTCCCACTTGAGTCCGTAATACCTCCTGGCAAGCATACTGTTCAGGTGGTTGTTAGGGTTCATAGACGTAATGCCAACCAGAGGGAACCCGTCCCTGCGAAGTCTTGTTATGAATGCCTTGGCTGAGTTGATGTTGGTGAACCCCCACCCGTCATACAGAGCTAAGTGTCCAGGGCCTCCCCTAAACTGGACTGCAACACCGTTGGCACTTTTGTCTTTGGCTCCAGAAGAATCAGAGGTAAGGACTTGGATATCTTTTCCGTTAAGATCCTTGAGATCTGCATTTGGGTTGTCAGGCGACGGGCTGAACCGAACCAAATCCCTTTCCGTTAGCTTTACCTTTTGGCCTGGGTAAAACTTTCTGGTAGGACTGAAGTTCACTCCAGCTCTCGCGTAAGCGTCCTCACTGAAGACAGCAGCAGGGCCTTGGTCTTTCATCTGGATGATTCTATCCAGCCTGAAGTCCCGCCAAGGGAAATCCTTGTTTGCCTCAAAAGCTTGCCTCTGCCTTTTAGTCATCGTCCCCTCTGGAACAAGCGGATTGTTCTTCTGGTTTCGCACAGCCAAAACCTTGTTCAAGATGTCACGCCTGCTTGCACTACCAAGCACATCAGCAGTGGGTGTTTCACCAGAAGCCAGTGCATTTAAATAGGTGATTAGGTCATCAGCCATCTTGTCCCTAGACCCAAACACCTTCTGTGTTTCTGGGTTTGCGAACTCTTTGTTGATCCTGTTCCTAAGCAGAGACATGTCCACCACTTTGACACGCATGGTTCCAGCGGATGGAGAAATGATAAAGTTGTATAAGACAGCATCCCTGTTGCTGATGGGGAGGTTGGCATATCTTGTCAGGCCTTTTTTGGTTTTCGTCGTAGCAGCCGCATACAGAACATTCATCATGCCGCTGTCGTCAGGCATGTCTCTGAGCTTTTCTAGGGCCTTCCTCAGGGTTCCTGTGATATTCGGGTCAGCCAGCAGTGCTTCTATTTGAGTCTGACTAAACTTGACGCCAGAGTATGACCCATCTGGCTGACGTGTAAGACCACCTTCATCTGAGACAGTGTTCAATGCTTTAGTGAGTTGAGCCGCTCTCTGGGCTTCGATCTTTTTCTCAGCAGCGTTAGACTTAATCATGACCCTCTTTCCATTGACGGTCTTTGCTGCTCCCATATCGACTAGCTCTTGGAAAGTTTTGTCATCGCTCAAATCAAAGTCACTGTAAACTCTGACAGGCGAGTCAACTGCGAGATCAATATTCCGACCCGACCTTCTCCTAGCCCTTACGAGGTCGTCCATTGCCATGTTAAGGGCCTTGGATTGTTTGATCGGTGTATCAAAGATGTCGGACTTGAAAGTGTTGTAGACACGATCCAGCTTGCCTGCCACAAATCGCTGAGTGATGCCCCTGATGGCTTCCCTGATGGGATTACCCTTGAAGAGGTAGTCACTGTTTTTGTTTTTGATTTGGTTGGCGAAATACTCAGCACCCAATTCCTCTAGGATAGCATCGAGCTTTTTCTCCCGGCCCATGGGCTGACCACTTTCATCCACAAGAGGCTTGCCCCGCTTTTCGTATTCGTTGATGAAAGTGTCCAGCTCTTGGTCTTTGTATAGCTTGGCTACCTGATCCTTGATCCTCTGCGTCATTACCTCAAAGCCATCGATTCTTGCAAGTGCATGGAACGTCTCATGCCCCAAGGTCCTGAGGTCTGCATCAGTGTTAAGGTAAACAACAGGTCTCCCGCCTTCCTCGGTGTAAGCACCACCACTGCCTTTTAGAGTGACATCTTCTCCAGCCTTGTTCTGACTGATGACAGTGTCATTGGTTCCGTAACGGATCACGGGGCTGGCTTCAGAGGTGGACCCCAGAATGATCTGCTCCAAGTCCATTGCTTTAACTTGATCATCCAGGGTTTTGTATTTGATCTCGATTGCAGCTCGGTCCTCTGGCTTTTTAGCTTCAAGCCAGTTTTTGACATCATTAGCTTGAGCGGACTTTCTGGCAGTTCCTGTAACGCCTTCAGCAAACCTTCCCATGGTCCCACCAAATGCGCCAAGACCAGCACCAGAACCAAGGCCCTGGGCCATGCCTTCAAGGCCTCCAGTAGCTAGACCAATCCCAGCACCAATGGTGGCACCAGTCATTGCACCAGATGCAGCTCTGCCTGCGTAGTTGATTGGGGTATCAAGAAACTTCAGGCCACCAGCTAACTTGCCAGCAGCCGTGTCAGGGGCATTCATTGCCACCCTGGCTAGTCCACCCGTTCTAGACGGGTTAAGTTTCATCGCTTCACCAAAACCCCTCAGAAGGCCTCCTGTGACCTCCATTGAAGCTGGGAGTCCTGCCACCAAGGCAGTCCCCATACCGGCAGTCCCCAAGTCTACTGCACCAGTGCCGACAGCAGCACCCAATCCCCCAGGAACAGCATACTTTCCTAGGCCTCCTGTAGCTTCATCAACGGCTGATGCGGCTGAATCAATCTTGGAAGCTGCTGCATCACGCAAACCTGCCAACCTCCTTCCACCGGAGGTCATAAGGTCTCCAGCTTTGACGGCAGCACCTCCAGCAACCTTGCCTACACCTTTGGATATGGTTGTCCCAACTTTCCCGAAGGGAACCACCAATGATGGATCAGCGAATTCACCCAAGAACTCTGCTGCACCCCTGTTGACCTTGGACGGGTCAATAGTGGCAGAGTTCATCCCCATCCACTCCATGTATTCATTCCACGCAGATTGATCTCCACGCTCAATTGCGGAACGGACATTCTGTAATTCTTTGAGCTTTAGAAAATCTCTGTATTCGTTCTCCTTCTCATTATCAGTCCTTCCTCCAAATCCGTTGATCTTCGACTGAAGGTAGCCTAGCCCCATGTTGGCTAAGGTCTCCACGTCATAGGTCCCTGTCGCAACGCCTTCTACGAAAGATCTTGAGGCAGTGCCTGGGTCAGTCGGGTTAAAGTATGTCTTTATCGCTTCAGGCAGGTTCTGAGCAAGTCTGCCTACAGTTGTTGTGGCAGCGTCCCATGCCAGTTCAGCAAAACGCCCGACAGTCATGTCAGGCTTTGCTTGGAGGTATCTCTCAAAATCCTCTTGTGTAAGCGATGAGGATGGAGTGTCTGGGTTTTGAAATCTTGCTACCAGCTTCTCATCAGGCTCGGGATAGTCACGCTTGATGATCTCGTCAACCCTGCTGTCCGACATGTCGTCAGGGAATCGCAAGTTGACATCATAATCTTTCAGATAGATTTCTTGCATTATCGGGAAATAAGGTTGCCATCGCTTCCATATTCTTTGACTCGACCAGGTTCCCCGGCTGGTGAGGAGGTTGAGAAGTTGGGAAAGGCCATGCCTCTGCCAGTTTTGAATGAATCTTCAATAGGCTTTGTGATGGCAAGAACAGCATTCTTCCTTAACTGAGCTTTGAGCTTCATTGTCTCATCGCTGTCACCAGCAGAAGGGAAATACTTCAGCCTGTCGTTCTTGTATTCCTCTTGGCCAATGGCTGCACCAGATTCTCGCCTCAAGTTAGCAGTGATCCAGTCCATCATGACTGCCTCGTATTGTCGCCTTTCTTGGCTTTTTAGTTGGCTAGGGATAACTGACAAGATCCCCTGCATGGGGCCAGACCTGTCATACTTGTCAGATATCTTTGCAAGTTCTTGATCAGCACTTTCCATGCGGTTAGCAAAACCGATTGCCTTTCTAGCCTCGGCATCCAGCTTGGGTGGATCAACATTAGGCCCCATCAATAAAGTGTAAATGGTTCCCGCCGCCAACGGGTTGTCCTCAATCAGTTTGTTGATTGTTTTGGCCCTACTCTGATTCAGCTCTTCCTGTGTTTGAGGTCGAGTGTCCGGCTTGTCCAACTCTGCCTGCTGCTTGGCTTCCAATGCTTTCACTTGCTCCTTTGCCTCTTCAAGCTGTCTGACATTGTCGTTGAATGCATCTGTTTGCTCCATAACTTGAGCAACATCCTGTTGGTTGGGTTGAGGTGTCCCCCCCATAAAGTCTTGAATCTGACTTTCAAGCTTCTGCATTTTTGCCTCCTCAAACCCTTGAGCTTGCACACTCTTATCCAGTGGGCTACTTGGGCCAAAGCGTTCAGCAAAAGTAGGCTCAAACCTTTGAGGTTCTTGAGGCATGTCAGCGACAGGTGCTGGTGGTTGCATCCTGACATCTTGAGGACGAATTGTAGGGGCAAAGTTTTTGATGCCTTCATCAAGCCTCTGAACTTCAGCTTGAGCTTCTTCTATCCGAGGGGTGAAGTCGGTTTTCTGAACAGGGACCTCTCCTGGGATGGATGACTGCAAGAACCCTTTGACCACTGCTGCTGTTTGGTCTTGCGCGTCAATTGCACGTTGCTCCTTAGCTACCTCTCTGTCGTGGAGCTGCTTTGCCATCGACACAATGAAGCCATCAGAGATTCCCTGAAGATCGCTGAGTCCCTTGTCATCCAAAAAAGCCTTCCAATTGCCCGGCTCAACTCCATATGTCTCAGCCAAGTCATCCGCAAAGGGAGCAAGCTTTGTCCTCAAAGAGGCAGCTTGGCTTTTAATCTTGGCCCTGCCTTCGATTCCCCTGGCAATACCTTTTCCGAATGCCGTAATGCCTCTGGCTAGGTTTTCTCCAGATCGGTCAACAACATTTTGCTGAATAATCCCCTGACCTGTGTAGCTCTGTTGTGAGAATGACATGTTATGCTGATTGAAGAGAGTTGATCTTGCTGTCCATGAACTTTCTGATGACCGGCTTCAGCCACTCGTTCTTAGAAAGCCATTCGGCAAACCTTTCACCGTGCTTCATGTAAAGCTTACGCAACCATGCTGGGCCAATGTTGAAGAGCCACCTTCTAAACATCATCCATCTAGGGTTATCATTTCCGTAGACTTCTCGGGCTACCCAACAGCCAAACAAAGAGGGGTTGCTCATGGCAGATCCAGCCATATCTCCCGCTGCGCCCATCGCAGCACCCGCAAGTGCTGTTCGGTTGTTGGCTGTTGCAATTCTGGAGTTCAGTTCTCCTGCATAATTGTTAGCAAATAGACTGCCTGCGTATGCAGATTCCGGGTTGAAGACATTGCCAGGATTAAAGCCTTGCCCTTGTCCAGCAATCATGCCTGCCTGCCCCACGGATAGCCCAGGACGCCCCAGGATGGCCATGAATGGGTCTTGGGCGGTCGCTGCATTCATACCAGCAATCTGCTGTGCAAAGGCCTGACGTCGCCGCTGGAGCTGTTCTGCTTGCAGTCCTTTGACCAATGCCTCTTGGCCTACGTCAGCCATACCAAAACCCATACCTCTGGCTGCCTGGGCAGACCTGACTTGTTGTTCCATTTCTCTTGCAAGATCAGGTGGCAAGCTTGCGCCTGCTTGTAGATCAGACATGGCTTGCCTGTTAAGTTCGTCCATTAACGCAGCTTGCTCTGGGTTGGCCGCCTTAAAGGCTTCGCTTGCTCTGACACCTAAATCTTCAACGTCTTGTATGTCAGCCTCCCTGGAGACGCGTCTGGCATTGGCTTCAGCCTGACCTAGCCTTGGCATAACGTCTTGCTCATACAGTTCCAGAAGTCCTGGTTGGCCATCTTTGCCCATCATGACTTCGCGCAACACTTGGAGGTCTAGCTGCGCGTATGCTGGGCGACCAAATTCATCAGAAGCCTCTGCTTCATATTTGTCAGGCGCTAGCCGGATTTGAGTTTCGAGTGTATCTCCCATTTCCTGCGCGTAGTTGCGAGGCTTAGGAGCGTCGACGTCATACATTCCCATAGTAATTGTCCTTTTGGTATTCCCTGTGTAGGGCTGTAAAATCTCTCAATGATTTCCATCCACCGCATAGGTAGACGCAGGCGAAGATAACTTCGTGATACTGGCTTTTGAGGACATCCGAGTGACACTGCTGCACTTTGTCCTCACTCTTTTCCCATCTGTTAGCATCCAGCCATGCGTTGCTGGACATGATGAGCAGTGGCATCAGGAATGCCCGGTTGGCTTGGTAGAAAGGGTTCCCCGATACAGCCATCATCCAGGCTAGCTGCATCTCAACAATTTCCTCATCAGAGATGTCTTTGTCTCCATCAACAATGTCGTCAATCTGATGCGACCACTTGGCAAACAACTCCACAAAGTCCCAGGCCTGTTCGTTGTTGTTGGTCAGGCGCAGGAAGTCTGGTTTTATGGAGGTGTCGAACTGCATCACTTCCAAGCGTAGAGCTTGAACTTCATCTTGCTGGCTATTGCAGCAGTCATACCAACCAAAGTTAAAGTAGATGCGTGATTTATATACATTTCCTTGTAGCTCGCTGCCATACCAAGCCTTACTTGTGATGCATTAACTTTTGTGTTTACAGTCTTTTGCTCGTAATCGTTGTATTGGTATATCAAGTCATCTGAGTCAATTTCGTCCCCAGAGACAAGGCCTAGCTCAGAGACGTCGCTAGTGGCTACCATCACAGACCTCACCAACTTCGGGGTGCTTCCAAGTCCATGATTAAACACGGCAACTCGGTCACTAGCGTTAGATGCAAAAATGTAATCACTAACAGTTCCTGAAGACAGGCCTGAGAAATAGTAACCAGGGTCACTGGTTAGTGGGCCTGCGTTGGTTCCAGAGGAGGCAAACCCTGTTTTCCAAGTGCGAATCTTGAACTTAAAGTTTGCCAGAACAGTGCTGTCTGCTGTGACTTGTTGGCCTGAGTTTTTACCCTGTATACGCAGACCAGAACCCCTGCCTGCAATTACATCGTATTGATACTGAATTCTAACCTTCTGGGATGCGGCATCGTAAATGACTAGAACAGCATTTCGGTTTTGGTTGTAAGCTGACCAGAAGTTGTGACCGAGTTCCAACTCATCACCGGCATCATACTCAGTTGCAGCATCGCTCGTCTCGCAATACAGGGTTACCCTGAGGTGTTCAGGTGTATAAGCGGCACCAGTTCCATCGACAATGCTAACTTCCTCATAACCATCGTTCGCCCTTATGTGTTCAGCGTTGTTCGACGTGTAAAACGTGTGCTGAGAAATTGTGACAGGCTTGTCTATCCACTCGATGTTACCAGAGCTATCGGTAGTCAGATATTTGTCATTGCCGTTTGTGCTAATGCTAGTGTAAGGCACTGAACTTAAACCAGCCTGTGCTGCCCACTCAGGGTCTGCTCCTGCACCCTTAGTCTTGAGGAAGTAGCCATCCGTCCCTGGGGGAAGTGTTACCAAATCACTGTTGGCATCGTAGTAAAGAATCTGACCATGCGTTCCCTGGGCAAGCTTTGTCAGAGCTAGGTTGTGGTCACTGATCTTGCTGTTGATGTCGATTCCGTTTTGCAACTTGGATGTCTCAACAGCTCCATCAGTGATCTCTGACGAGTCCACTGTCCCTTGCAGGCTGATCCCAGGGGTGCCTAGAAGGTTGAGTTTTGAGTAAGTGACTCGTTCCGATGCGCTGAACTGATATCCAGGCTGAACATTGAAGGTAATAGCCATTTTATGCGGAGTGGTTGGTGCTGAAGCCAGTGATCTTTATTGCGGCAGTGACGTATCCAGTCAAAAAAGCCCCAGTCGAAAATGAAGCCAGCCTAAAAACCATTGAGCTATCGGTCATTGGGATCACCGCTGACCCAGACATACTCCATGGGTTGGTCTCGGAAGATACGTGGTATGCAGCAGGCAAATACATGCTATTTTTTGTTTTGTAGAAAACGCCCGTCCCTTGTGAAGAATCGCCGGATATTGTGTAGGTAATGTGTATAGCAGAAACCTCTTCCTTAGTTGATAATGTGGACTGAGTCCCAGAGACAATTGCATCAGTTAAAGTTTTGTTTGAAAAATAAGTGTAAGGCATAACCCCACCGTGATACGCGCCTATCCCGGTAGATGCCCCGCTAACAGACAAGAAGTCTGTCAGCTCGTTGCTCTGATAATCACTGGCATAATCGTTTAATGTCTTTGTGGTGCTGGTTTGGACAACACCCGTAAAAGCATCAGAACCATCCTCAAAGTCTCCGCTTGATCCATATGTCCCCCCAGGGTTTTGCATAACAAAATACCAAGGGTTGGTAGCAGGAACAAAGCTGGGATTGATTGGTTTGGTCTGCTCCAACACCCACTTTGAGTTAAGATCGGAATGCAGTGATAAGCTCCTTCTGGCTGGAACCGTGAAGGTCGTTTCTCCTGACAGCAGGTCTGATGATGAAACGATAAGATCGGAAGCAGATGAATTAATTATCACCTTGCTGTTGATGACCCCAAGCTCTGGTGTTGGAAGATATGGAGAGGCCCATGCTCCAGTGATGAAGCTTACGTGCTTGCCGAGGGTAATTAGGTCTGTCTCAACATCGTTCAGCGTCTGCCAAGCTGCCTGTGGGTCCCCAATTCTGACAGATGGGTTGCCAGCAGAACCTGATTCATTTGACCACGCGAGGCCAGTGGTCGCCTCAAAAGTTCTGACGTTAGCTGCTCCCAGCCCATCCACCTGAACAAAACCAGAGGTGCCGCTCAAGTTGTCTATAGAGCGAATGTTTCCGTCGGCATAGTTCAGATGCTCAATCGCATCAATGAACTCGGTTCTCGTTACTGTAGACTCGCCAATAGGCGCGTTCACTGAATCTACACTGAAGTTTTTAGTGCTATCGGGCATGTTACCAAGTTCCTCCGTGAACCCCTTCTCTGCGTTGTCCAGAGGTGGATCCACTAGTTATTGAATGTATTCTGATTCGACCTTCTAGGCCTTGAAATTTGATTTGAAAATAACCACCACGACGATCAACGCGCAGCTTGTGAGTGTAATACTGATAGAGATCTAGCTGCATCCCGTCGGCACCCAAAAGAGTCCCTCCCCCTGGTTCAGTTGCGTTGAGGATGACAGAGTAATCTTCTTTGCCTGGGTTTTCGTGGTCGGTGTTAGGGTTGCCGATGTCCCAATCATCGATCCCGAAAGTCATGTATTTGGTTCTGTCTGGGAACGAATAAGAGGTGTCGTCGAGGATAACTGTTTCCTCTTTCACTCCATCAACAATAGCCGTCACCTTGTAGCGAGGATCCCAGGTTGAAATGAACACTTGAGTTTCTTGGAACCTGCGCCTGTTGCCAGAGGCAAAGCCATAACCCCTGGTGGTCACCATGAAGTCAATAGGTGTATCGACCACTCGGATCAACCTGTCGTTAATGACTGTCACATACGGATCGTTTGATTTGATCTGAATGGGTGTTGAGTTAATGAACCTGACTCCACAGTCAAGTTGCTGCACTTCATCAACACCGTGGGTCCAGTCTCCTGATGCATACCCTAGGTAGAGGTTGTCAGCAGGTATTACGCACGGATCAGCAGATTCATCATTGCCGACCCCCCAAAGCCACCCGTCTTCGTCATCATACGTATTGACTGTCATCTCCTCTATAAACGAGGAAGATTCGCCAGAGAGGTCCGCATCAGCATCATCTATGACTCCACGCTCACGACTAGCAGTGATTGTTGTTCCACCATTGACTTGAAGTGTTTTGCCTTCATCGGGGATCTTGCTGACCAAGACATCATAGGTGAATGACTGGCTAGACTCATTAGTAGATTCTGTTTCCCCATACTCATAAAGGCCAACCACACCGTCATAGTTAACGTAGTAGAGCTGTTCGCTACCCTGGAAGTCTGCGACGAAAAGATACTTCACCTTGATGGCTTCACCTTCGTCATAGCCACTCCACGCTTTGTTCAGGAAATCGTAGACCAGAACAGCATTGTTCTGCTGGGACCCGTCAAGAGGCACCGACAAGTAGTATTTGTTCCGCCAATAAGCGGCACAAGCAGTGTCCCTGGCGGTGGACATGTCAATGCGGTCAATGACTGGCTGTAGAGGGGTGCTAATAGGCTCTGAGACGCCCTGTAGCTTGTTTTGTTCAGTCTGCCGTAGCGATACGACCCCCCGCTGGGAAAGGAACCACAGATCGGCTCCTGTGTTAGCTACTGACCGAGGCCCTACAAGGCCAAATTCAGTTGTCACTTGATCCAGGACTGCATTTTGCCCCCAGTCACCAACCAGATTGCTGACCGCATAAATGCTGGTTGTCTTGAATACTACGACCGACTGATCGTTAAACTTAAAGAGCCTCTCAATGTCGTCAGAGTCACCTTGGTTTATTTTAAACGAAGAATAGACCGGGTCATACGACGTATAATCAAGTATGTCCGAAACCGCGACATGGTCAGCCTTGTAACCCAGAGCAGGTTTGTGAGGAACGAGCAGGCGATTCTGGAAAAAGAGGGTGGACTTTGCATTAGGTATGTTCTCCGTCCCACCCGCGCCAGACGCCGCTGGGGCCTCAATAAAACCTTCTTCAAAATTACTTAAAACCAAATGGGAGGCAGAGTCTCCCCTGGAAAGGATGCACTTATCGAAGGCTTGGGTGAACCAAAATATATCCTCCGTGTTAGCGTCTTGGTAAAGAGTTGGTGGAACGGTGAGGTCAACTGCACACTTAACTCTGACAGCAGTGTTCCCCGGCCTGATTCTATACAGCAGAATATTTGTGTCGTCTACACTGGTGGCGACTAGGACCCAATCAACTCCGTTTGGGTCATTCCAGACACCGACACCATACACATCTCCAAGATTACCCCTGAGAAAGCCACGAAAATCGATGTCCCCTTCATCCCAATTAATTGGCCACTCCCAGGCATCCGTAAGATTGCCCCACGTTACGGGCGTGACGCCTTTTCTGGGTTCTGCAACTCCAAATCGGAATCTTGCATTGCGAGCGTCGGCGACCATTCCTGGGGCCAGAAGATGAGGGCTAGTCCGCATGTCAACACCGACAAAGCCATTGTCGCCATCAGTAATTGGAGCGTCATCGTTCTGAGTGTATGTCCTATGCTGCCTCAATGGTAGAACCCTGCCTTTTGCAGGACCTTGTCCAGGATCTGATTGCTATGATCCCAGTTTAATTTCATACCCCTCTCAGACGCCTTTAGCTCCCTGTCGGACCTTCGGTTACTGTATACCTCTCGCATTCTATCAACAAGACTGGCTTGTCTTGCTATAGCCCATAAACCTCTGTTGTCATAATGCCCGTCTGACTCTTGCAAATCATAGTCAACTGGGTATCCAACGCCTTCGTCAAAAAACTCAGTTATCCCACCGTAGTTAACAGCGATGACGCTTCTGCCCGTGGCCATCGCCTCATGCTGATGCAACCCCCAGCCCTCACCTTTTGATCCACTGACAAAGCAATCAATGTTTGCATACCAGTCAGCCAGTTGCTTGCGAGTCCAGAACTCCTTCTTGAACTTGATCCTGGGATCATCAATGTCGATGTCTGGGTCATCAGGATGACACTTAACCAATAGCCTTACGTCTTTCCTGCTTTTGGGGAATGCCTTCTTCCAGGCATCAACTACTTCAGGCAAACCCTTCCTACAGCCCCCAGCAAAAGTCCTTCCAGCAGTTCCGAAGATGTAAACATCTTTCTTCACAGGAGGGGTGTATCGATACATCTCTGTATCTATACCCATGGGGACCTTGACCATGGGCCTCTTGACCCCCTGAGCGTTAAAACAAATCTGATTGAATGCACTAGGCACCACAACCAGATCTGAGCTATTCAGATTAATCACACCATCCTTGTTCAACCTAGAGGTCTCCCACATGGTGTTGTAAACAGTCCTCTTGTCCCCTCTGGGGGAAAAGGACGGACAATGGATGATCATTTGCCAGTCCTCCAGTTGGGGCTGATTGACCAGGGAATCCCTGATCAGTTTTGGTATAGGGCCTCTCCCGAACTCAGCCGATACAGGATAAATTGTTGTGTATCGACCCAGTTTGGCCAGACCCTCTGCCACTCGGAATAAATGTAGGCTGTAGGATGAAAAGCCATCTACAACCCCCCTCAGACATGCTCGCTTCATAAATCATTTGCCCAGGATATCTAAGGCCTTTTGGATCATGGGCTGGGTCCCTTTTATTTTCTGCTGTGTCCTAACCTTAGCTTTGACCGCTTGTGCTGCTGAAGAGTCTAGCCTCCCAAGTTCAGTCTTGAATTCTTGAGCTGCGTCCACTGCTGAGACTGCTGCGTTGCGCCATTTCTTGGACCTGACATGAGCTAGGACTCCCAAAGCTGCCAGCAAAGCGTTAGCCGCTAAAGATCCGTAAGGGGTTGGAGCAAGGTCTCCCGCAAGGCCTACAGCAGTTTGAACCTTAGGCTTAACCACCCAGCCATTAGTTGTGACGAGGGACACTGGGCCTTCTGCTGTGTTTAGGGTGTTTGTCACCGTGACCGGTTCATATACCGTGTCAGCGATTCTTTCCCAGTGCGAGCAACCGCTTAAAAAATAAACGGCACTTACAAAGAATGCCATCTCAATCAACTTCTTCATCTTCGCTTCCTCTTATAATTTTTGACCAGACCACGACGCATTTTCCTGTCATGTATCCGACCGTCGCTAAGGCGATCCCTATCCTCGCCCACTCTTCAATGCCTTCAGCCCAACTAACAGAAAACCCGATAGCCCCAATACAAAGACACCTGACTGCATCACCAAGTTCACTTGCCATTTTTGCGCTTCCTGCCTGAAGCGGTTACAGACCAGTTGACCCTGGCCCTCCCCTTTTTCTTGCCTGCCTCTTTCTTAGAAATCTTGCTGGCTACGGCCTTGGGCCTACAGGCAGGGTATTTCCGTTTCTCGCCCTCTTTGCGACCACATGGCTTGCCCGTCTTAGCGTCGGTCCACTTCTGATCGTGCCACTTACCTAGACCACCACGTTTCATCGCACCTTGTTGTTTCCACCCTTCCAACGACCTCCCATCTCCTTGTATCGCTTGGAAGCATAGCTGTTTGAGTAAGCACTAGGGTGAACCTTGAACTTCCTCTTGGCTTCAGCCTGGGCCTTGGCCCAGAGAGAAGGGTTGGTTGGTTTTGGTTTGCTCACCTGCGCTTGCGGTAGATGACCTTGGAACCTGCTTTCTTTGCAGCCTTCTTGGCCTTCTTCATTCCGTCTTTGGTGTATGCGTATTTCTTTCCCTTAACGTATGGCATATCAGTATTTTCCTTTTCGTGATTTAGGGTTGCTGGTCTTCCTGCCACCAGACTTCCAGAGTTCAGTGCAGGCTAAGTGTCGAGCAGTGCCAGGTTTGGCTGAACTGCATTTGTGACGTGCTTTGAAAGACTTGCGAGCGGCATCGCTGTAGTTGTTGCCGTAGCCTTTGGCACCTGCATGCACCAGCTTGGTCTTGCCACCAGGCATGCAATACAGCTTCATGATTTTCTTCCCAGGACGCGTGGAGCGTTTGACCTGGCCGCATTTCATTGAAGCTTTGGGTGACTTAGCCATCAGGCCCACACCCTGGCGGGTGTCACGGGTTCAGGATCGACTTTGTAAGCCTCCAGCGCCTCACCGTCCTCTGAGTCGAGGCAACGCACGTTGACGTGGTAGCCGAGGGCGTATTGAGGTGGACGGATCTCACTCCCGTCCTCATCGTATTGCCCCGGCACATCAACCACGAGAGGAAGCACATCGGTGTTTCGGTAATTCTGCCTCTGCTCGGTTTCGGTCACGACCGGGTTCTCCGGGTCGCTGTTGTCCCAAGCGATCGGCACCTCCGTGTAAAGCACTGAGTCAGCCTCGGCCTTGTCTGCGAATTTCAAGTAGTAGTCTGTGAACATATGATTGAGTGTCAGTTGTTATGAGGTCAGGGCTTGGAGGTTGGTGTCAGACATAGATTCACCGTAGATAACAAGCCGCTTGAGGTTTGCGTTTAGCTCTGTTCCAGACGAGCTGCCCACGCCAATTGTCATGTTGTTTATCGACACAACCGGTGAGCTGGTATCAACGGTCACCGCCCCACCATCAGCGGTGTATGCAACCCTATCCGTGTCAGACGTTATAGCCACTTTAGTAGAACCATAGCTGCCAGCAATGGTACCAGAAGCAGTCAACGTGCTGCCAACTTGCACATAGGCGATGTTGTTGGTCGCGTTGGCTGCCGTGGCACTGTCTTTGTAAAGCACTAGGCGGTCTTGCGGGCCAGACATACGCATTATTGTTGGGTAGTAACCCTGACCGCCTGTCACCTCACCGACAACCGTCACAGGCCCACCCGTGTATCCGATGTCAGCGGTAGCCACTGATAACGACTCAGCGGCTCTCGTCACCGTGCTGGAAGTCGTCCCGATGTAACTGCTGGAATGAGTCGTCCCAGAACCGTTACCCGTTTCTAGTTGTAAGCCCCAAAGTAGAACGCCTGAATAACCATCCCCCTGATAGTTGGTGCCGCTGCCGTTGTCCAACATGATTGTTGGGGTGCCAATGGTGCCATAGTCCGCTGTTGGAATTACGGTACAGCGATACCAACCGTTGCCACAGGCTTCAATGTTTCCGGCACCGGAAATCACGGTTCCGTTTGCTAGGTCGAACACTGTGGTGCCGGGTGTGCTTTGCCCGTTGTCATACATCTTTATTTTGCTGCGACCAGCAGATTTGGCGTAAACTGAAATTGCATACTGAGTCGAGCCGACAGACAGTCCCGTAGACACTGCTTTAGAGATGTAGTGAGTACTAGTTCCGGTGTCTTCAACAAACAGGTCTGCGGTCAAATTACCGTCTGGGGCGATAGCTGCGTTGGACTCAATACTGCCATCAAATTTGTTGTAGTTGGCGTGCGAAAAGTCCTCACTGTAGCTGTTGAGATTCTGGGTCTGCCCCTCGATGAGAATTCCTTTAGCAGCTGATTGCCCATCAGTGCTGTAATCAAAGCGACCGATGTTGTTTGATTTGCTAACAAGCGATGGCGCATATTCGCGGTGAATCTGGCCGCTGGTTCCGTTGAGAACGATCTCGCCAGTGCTAGCAACTTGTGCGCCCCAGAGGTATACGCCTTTAGTGGCATCACCCGCATAGCTGTCAGTGCCAGCAGACTCGCAGATGTTGACTTGAAACTCACCAGTTGCGGTAGCGTTGCCGGTGAACGTGACTGTGAGTTTATACCAACCGCCTGAGCCAACAGCAGCAATTGAGCGGGTGGCGGTGCCACTAATCAGCGACTCAGAACCCGCGCCCGAAAGTGTGAATTCCACGTTGGCGATGACGCCAGAGCTAGTGCGTGGGAGAAACCGAACAACCGTTCGTCCGTTGGCTTTTGCGTAGAATGTAGCTGTGTGTGAGACTGCGTTCGTGCATGCGAACGTCTCACGTATCTCGTGATAACCAGTGGCGGCAGTCTCCAGCACGTTTGACGCCGTGTTGGTGCCGTCAGGTGCTGCGGTTGAGTTAACCGTGATTGCTGTGTTGGTCTCCGTCCACTGACTGGTTACTGGGTTACTGTAAGCAATGAGGTTTTCGCTGGAGAGGTGTTTAGAACCATCGAACACGTTTGCCGTGCTGGCTCTGGTGAACGTCATCCGTGGGTCCAGCCTACCCGCATTAGCTGCGTCTAGGCTAAACACCGGGCGTTGGCTCGGGTAGGTTGAACTGAACGATGCCATCGCTTATGCCTCGGTTGGAGTTTCGGTAGCCGTAGATTCTGGCTCAGTTGCCATAGCAGCAGCATCAGCGGCAAGCTTGTCAGCCCACTGCTGTTTCACCTCGTCGGTAAACACTGCCGCCGCCATCGCTTGGATGTTTGGCTCACAACCGCTGGTGTCTGAATCTGGGTGCAGCACCATCCGGTGGAAGCTCGCACTTTGCTCTACACCATCCTCAACGAATGCCACACGCTGACGGCATTGAATTGCAAACGGTGGAATGTATTCTGCTTTGTCGCAGTATGTCTTCTTCTCAATCATAATTTTGTAGTAGGTCCGTCCCAGCTAGTCCGGCTGGGGTAAATTGGTTATGCGTTGGTGTAGTAGCTGCCCCCAATGACAACTTGGTTTTGATTGGCAGTGGTTCCGGCGGTTAGGTCGCTCGGGGTCATCTCCGTTAAATTACCCGTGATACTGCTCGTTCGCTTGGTGAGGTATATGTACGACTGCCCGTGGTCTACATACCCACCCGCTGGCGCGTTGGCCCAAAATGAAGCTTGGCCTACTGTCACTGCTGCAAAGTTGTAACCAGAGCTGGCAGTTGCCGCATAGGGTAAGCCAGTAATAATTAAGTACCCTCCAGCTCCCGTTAAATCGACCGAATCAGTTCGGATGATTGCGTAAAATGTCACCAAGTCGCCAACCCTGACATAACGTGCATTATACACGTCCATCGTTGGGGGTGTCGTAAAAGCTGTCCCAGTCGATGAGTAAGCTGGGGTCCAAGTCCCCGATTCGTACTCAGACATGACGCTGCCGTCCACCGTGACTCCGGTGTTCGTATTCGTTGACCCGAAATCTATGCCTGTTGAGTTGGCGACTAGATTGCCAGTGGCAGAGTCGATTTTCCAAGCAATCGTTGACCCTGTGCCTCTCGCGAAAATCAGGTTGTTGCCGCCGCTGCTGAAATTGGTTCCAACTCGGAACTGGAGAGCGCCGTTTTCGTCGCTAAAATCAACCGCGTGGCCAGTGCCAGAGGAGCCTTTGACCAGATTTAAATTTACGTAGCCACTGCCGCCATCGACGCTCAGCCCGTTACCTAAATTAATTGCCGGAGCTGACCCGATGCCGACCCGCCCCGCACTGTCGATGGTGCAGCGGGTTGTGCCACCCGTCTGAAGCTCCAAGCTGGAGCTAGTGCTCGGGCCTATTTGAGCCGCTGACCCGCTCGTTCCAATCCGGAAATTTGCGTTGACGGTGTTGGTAAAATCGGCTTTTACGTTATCGCCAGTTTTGGCCACTGTTAGCGGGTGCGATGGTGATGCAGTGCCCGCCCCAAGCTTTTGCGTGGTCGTCAAGTCGGTTGTAAAAGCGCCGCTTAACGAATCATCGACGCCAAGACTATCTCGGATGTTCTCTTTTTCCGCTGAGGTAACAGGATCATAATCGAGGATGCGTGCAATTCTGATTTTAAGCCTTTGAGCCTGTCCCTGCTCGTCGAAGCCGATTATCTTAATGGTTCCCATTTGATGAAGTAGTTAACAGGGCAGGGGAGAGCGCCCCAAATAGGGGAAGTGTCTCCATATTCGGTCAAGCCGACTAGAGCCCTTTTATAGTAAGGGGAAAAAGTGAAATTAAGCCCACCGGCTAGGATTGTTGCCGCTGGTTGTGACAGTGGTCGAACCGGTTTGTTTTGCGACTTTGCTCGCCTTGACGGTAGTCCCTCCGCTGCCAAAGGTGCGAAGTGTGCCCGATGATTCTCTAGGGATTAGCATTGCAACGAACTCTTGAAGCTCGGTGATGGCTTGCAAGATTGCCTTGGGGCTAAATTTTGTCAGTTTGCGAAATCTCACGGCACATACACAGGGTTGATTTCTGTCGGCAATTCATACGCTTGATAATTTACGTATTCGGTTGAAATCTCGAACTTGCCGTTGTTGATCTGCTGGATTGTCGGGGCTTTCTTCAACCAGTAGGTTCCGCCAAAGTATGTCGTGAGATCGCCGATGATTGTCCGTTGGGCAAGCGGCGCGTTGCCAGATGCAACAACGTTGACGACCTGATCATTTGTCCATTGGTAGCCGGTGCCAAGGTGCGAAACTGTCACCGATGTTCCAGCCGGAACGACTATTTGATTGCGCAGGGTGTAACGTGAGGTGTCGTAAGAATCAAAACCTTCAAGCAGCATCCGTGCATATTCCTCGGCGCGGGAAGCAGCAAGAGCCCCGGTGATCCCGTTTTTGGTTGCACTTGGTCGGGTCAGCTTGCCCTTTGTTTGGCTAGCCCCTAAAGCGTCCGTTGTAAACAGGTAAAATGGATCATCTTTTTCCGTAGCCTGCGCCGCAATGGCTGTTTTGATGTCGCTCCGATATTGCTCTACGGCTTGCTCTACGCGGTCAAGAAAACCTTCCTCGTATTTGCGGGCCGGATAGTATTTAGGAGCAAGGGCAAGGTCGCGCTGGTTTTCGTAAGGGGTGAACGTCCAAGTGTTGGACTGTTCTTCAAACTCGTCGGGCGTCGAGTTGTCGTCGTTCTGAAAGGAAACGCGAAGGGTTCCAAGGTTCTTGTCCTTGCTTACGCTAATATTAGAAGCGCCGCCGACAACCGACGAATTGTTCCGAAGCTCATCAATCACCGACCACGGCCCGGTGAATGTAGAGACAGACGACCAGCCATTTTCACGGGTCCAGTTTCTTTCAATTGAAACAAGCGGGGCCAAGTTTATCCCCGATGGAAATTTGTTTGTAACTGCCATTATTGTTCCCGAATTTTGACGCCTTGCTCGTCAAGGTTTTTCAAGCTTCGCTCAATGTTTGCCGCTCTTTGCATTTCAATAACTGCTTGCGGAATTGCGCCCGGGCCTGCCGAATAAAAACCCCCAAAGGCTTGCGCCCGCTCAAGATTTCGTGCTCCGGACGCAAATCTGTTTGCGATAGCGTTTTCGACTTTTGCCGACACCTTTGTTTTAAGGTCACTTTTTGCTCCTAAATATCGAACGTTCTCATCTGTAACAAGCCCGACCTCGGTCGCCGCCTCGGACATTGCTTTCGACAAGTTAGCTTTAAAAACAGGGATCAAAGCGAAACCCGCTTCCTCCATAAGGATCTGCAAATCATTATCGAGATCTTTTTTGTTAAACCCTTGAGCAATTCGATCGGCAATGATCTGAAACAAAGCGGCCGCGGGCTTGTTCATGTCATCTTGAGTGAGACCGAACTTTGCAAAAGTCTTCATCAGTCCCGGGTTTTTTAGAGCCCCGGTTTCGTCGACCTCATTTGCGCGGGTCTGGGTCTTGGTCAAACCTTTGATCGCGTTGATGACTTGCTCGCCTGTTGCTCCGCTTTGAGATGCTGCATATTCGAACATTTGCATCCGTTCGGGCGTGACTCCGATCTTGCTCGCCATATCCCGAATCTTTGCGCCTCTGGAAAGCTGCCTTGCCGCAATTGCGACGGCCGCGGCGACAGCCGTCACAATCGACCCGATAAGGCTCGCCTTGATTGCTCCGCCCAGTCTGTTGGCAATGTTCCTTGAAAAGCCCTCAGCGGATTTTTCTGCTTGTTTAAGACCTGCAACCCACTTCGAGCCTTCAAGTCTGATTTTTCCTAGGAGGGCAAATGTTGGCATCGCAATTTGTCAAATACAGTTGAAAGATTGTCGTCAACAATACGAATCAAACCGGACTGTTCTTGAAACGCAAGCAAGGCCCAAAGCAATTGCCCGAAAGGGGCATCGGCAATTTCTGAAGGCGAGTAATTCAAACGCGTAACAGCAAAGTTCCAGATCGATTGATAGTAAGGTGTCCCTTGTGATCCGCCGATTTCCGTCGAGGACATTATTTCCGGCGTTGCCGTGTTCTCTTCGATGTAATCCTTCCACAGGGTCGCAACCTTTAAGAAGTTGGTCGGCTTTTTCATGCGGGTTAAAAAAGCCCAACGACTAACCGACAACAACGAGGTCTCGTCTCGAGTCAACCAATCGCGAGCTTGTTGATGGGTTCGGCTTGTGATGTTAAGCCATCGCCAAAGATCCAAAGGCGAGACGGTTTCCTCGTCTGTCCTGAATCGCTCCATTAGCAAGCAATGCCCAAACCGAAGGGGTCCAAGGTTGAACCCGTCGATTCGATGCGGTGCCGGCTCGATGGTCGTGATCCAGTTCATTATGTGGTCAAGTTTGTGGCGTAACTCACAGCAGTTATTGACCATTCAGAAATGCCGCTTGTGGTTCTGACTTTTTCGGCGGTCTCAATAATGTAATTATATTCCCCGTTAGTGTAACTTTCAGCAGTCAAAACACTAGATGCATTTGAACTGTTCGATTCAGTCCAAGGCGATCCAATGTAAAGATTATCACCGGGTTTGATGTTTGTTTTGTAGTTGTTTTCAGCATTTGCCACATCTGTGCCAGAAATAAACAAAGTTGTGGTCAACGTGTCTCTTTGGTCAAAGAAGATCTTGCCGGTGCATTCTCCATTTCCGTCTATGATTTCTTGACTAGTGCTTGAATTGCTTACCCTAATATCCTGCAAGAACACGGGAATCTCGTTTCCTGCTGGTCCGATTTGAATTGTTGCTTGTGTGCTGCCTCCGTGTCCGAATGCAACCGATGCCCCTTTTTGAATTGCGCTCATTGTTTTTCTATTTGTTCAGTTGTTAAAATTGTCCGACCAAAGCGTTTACGTTAAACACTTCTGCAATCATGTTTTCTCCGTCGTCGATTTCTGTTGTTGGCCCCGTTCGGCCCATTATTCCGATGCAAGTAAAATCCGCCACTTTGGCCGAGAGGTCGCTTGCTAAATCGTCAAACATCAACACTCCTTGAACTTGTTCGACGACCTCATCAAAATAACTCATTGAATTTTGAATTGCCTCGTCGATGGTTCCTTGGACTGAGACAACCAGCTCGGCCGAAACGTTTCCGGTGTTGGGCGGCATTTCTTCGCTGCCAGTCATGACAACCACAACGCAAGGGTGTTCGGCAACCTCGCCCCGTGTGCCTACATAAACAGGGCAAGCCACGCTTTCGGATATAAGCTCGGCAAAAGCCTCTTCGGTTTTTTTGCGAATGCTCATCGTCGAAATACATTCATCGGGTTGTAGTAAATATGCCGCGCTTTCGAGTCTTGGAACTTGTCGGCTTCCTCTTGCATCTTGCGCCTCACGTAAACCATCATGTCGTCGGCGTCTGCTTTAATGGCTCGATGGAGCGGTTTTGCTCCCACCTTCACGGCACCATTAACTCGGTTGATGATCTCGGCCGTTGGGTTGATTCCAGAAAAAGCCGGCTTTGCCATTCCAAGTTTTTTTGCCGCCCCATCCCCTTGGATGTTTTTGGGTGGTTTGCGTTTAATTTTGACAAACGGTCGAAGATCGTTAATGGCTCCAAACCAACCCGCTTTGATAAAACCTCGACTTCTTTGTTTTAAATCCCAAAGCATATCCATTGCCGCGCCCATCTTACCGGTAAAATCCTCCGTATTCTTGGGGGTTATGCCTTTCGGGCCGTATGCGTTTTTCAGTGCCTTATATTTTCCAGCAAAACGCTGATCTTTCCCGGCGACGTATTTGTTTGCCAAAAGGGCAAGGACAGGAACCCCGGGATGTTTGCGGCTTGTTCGCCACATTTCTCGCTTTATTTTCCCGAGCGTCGTGGCTTTGGTGTATTGGATTGCCTTAAACGTAATATTGATCGCCCGGTGATTGACAGCTTCGGCAAGCGTCTTTTTCGTGTACTTCATGTAAAGCTTCAAGGCAGCTTGAAACTCCCGAGTATCAATTGAAAATTCAACCGCCACGATACTTTGACAGGGCAAGCTCGAAGTGCCCCCCGTTAATAACTATTGTTGCAATCCGGTATTTGACGCCCGCAACGGCAACCGATGCGCCGAGGATTGGGTTTGTTCCAGCCTTGACCCACTGTTCGCGTGATGTGGTCAACACAACGTCAAAGCTTTCAAGGTATCCGCCGGGCTCGAGGTTCTTTGAATCAGTCCGACTTGTTGTTGTGCCCCGAAGCTTTGTCCCGTTGTAATCAAACACAACCCCGATTTGCCGCTCGAGATCGACTTGCTGATTGAAAGCTTGAAGGTCGATAATCGAGCCCGATTCAACCAAGGCATGAGCCGGGTCCGAGTAGTTGTTGGCGTAGGAGTCGGCGCGAAATGTTCCAGAGCCATCGGTAACGTTCAGATACACATATTTGTAATTTATCCAAACCGTGCCCGGAATGATCGGGTTAAAAATGCCTTTTTGTATTAAATAAGCCTTCGCGCCAAATTCAGCTTGATTTGATGTAACCCGAACGACAATTCGATTTGTTCCGTCGACAGGCAGTTCGATGTATTGCCCATCAGATGTCGGATCAATCGAGAACCACGTATCAATGGCATTAGACCACGCGAATTCGTAAAGGTAATCGCTTCTAAATTCTTTTAGCCGTAAGGTTGCCATTATTTAAAAACGCCTCGCCCGCGCATTTGCAGACGAGGCGATGTCAAGCCAGCTTGAGACGGGTATGATTATTCTTCGGACTTGCGTCCGCGTTTCTTTTTGGGTGTTGCCTCCGCGGCCTGAGTCTTGATGTCGCGCCGCTTGCTATACGGAGGCTTTCTGTAATATTGCAGTTGAACGTATTTGCCCGATGGGGTTTTGGTTTCATCAAGCAAGGTCTCCTTGCAATCCTCGGCGGACCCGATCTTCAAAATGTCGATTTCGCCCGATTCCTTGATTCCAATCGTGAAGGATGGTTTGACTATCATTTTCTTAAATTTATGCGCTTTTGATTCTGATTAAGCTATCGCCCAAGCCGACACTTGTTCCGTAAAGGACCGAAACGCTGATTTTGTGTAGGCCTAAATTGCGGGAATACCAGTGGCGGAACTGAAGAGGAAGCCCGTGTTCGGTGATTCGGTTCACGCTGTCCACCCTTGGACCCGGAGGAAGCGCCGGGGTTCTTGCTGCAATCAACAAGGCGCTTGGATGGGCGATAATTCCCTCGAGGTATTCACTATTGGACGGGATACCCTCGTAACCGGTCACATCAATTCCGTGGATCATGTGCGCGTCATGATCTTGGATCGCTTGCGGGCCTCCGTATGCCTTGGCCGGCGTTACGTGAACTTCATCTTTTTGCAGTGATGAAAAATAATCAAAGCCAACAAGAGCGGATCGCAAAGACTTTCCAACCTTGTTGTTTGAGAGAGTCGCGGCTGCATCGGCAAGATTGTCTGAATCAAAGTTTTGTGCCGTTACCGTGATGGCATTTGTGAAGCTCGAAGCCGTGACCAAACTTAACAAGTCGTCGACCACTTTTCGAACAGTAGCTTCGACGGCCGGTTTAATTAAAATATTTTCAAGCCATTCAACCGACTTTGCAAAGCTGACTTCTTTGTCTTTTAGCCCGATCACATATCCGCGGTATTCGCTGAGTGTGATTATTTTTTCGGTCGTGCTTGAATTTTGGGCAACGTAACCACTATCCAAATTAACAGCCGACACGTTACCGGGGAGCCTCGTCTTGACAGACGCGCCCTTGTCTTTGATGTCTGTCGAAAAGTCCCTTGTGAACCGTGAAAGTTCAAAGAAACGACTCGAAAGAACGTCTAGAGTTTTGTCGGCGATCGCATCAAGCGAGATCCCCGATAACGTGTTACTTGCCATATGTTAATTTTTTAAACTACTGCGTTTTGACAATGGTCAACGCATTGGTGTTCCCGACTGCTACGCCGAAAAGAACACCAAGAGAGACTTTGTAAAGACCTCCATCGGGATCATACCACGACCGGAACTGGATAGGCATCCCATTGGGAGTCAACGTGTTAACCACATCCAGACCGGGGTCTGAAGGTGTCGCAGGTTGGCGGGCGGCCATAATCAAAGCCGAAGGATGCAAAGCGTATCCGCCGACGTAACTGGTGCCGTTTGCCAGAATGTCGTTATATTCGTAGATGTCGAACCCGTGAACACGCATCGCAGCATGATTTTTGATTCCTCGATCATCTCCATACTGGGACGCGTCAACGATCGCGGTGTCTTTGTGTAGTGCTGCGACGTAAGAACTCCCCAAGACCAGTGATCTTTCCGAACGGGGGGCCTTCTGGTTGCTGAGACTCGCACTGAGATCGGCCACATGATCGGCATCAAATCCGCTTGCTGCCTGTGTGATCGGCGTGTTGGTAAATGTGGAAGTCGTAATCAGCGCCCCGAGGCTATCCATCAGCTTGTTCTGAACAGCTTCAAGAGCCGGAGCCATAAAGATGTTTTTAAGCCAATCAAAGTTTCCAGCTTTAGAAACTTCTGCATCGCTGAACCCGTAAACATACCCGAAAAAAGAATCGAGGTTAATAGGCTTCGCAGTTGTAACGGAGTTTTGGGCAGTATAACCACTTGACAAATCCACGGCGTTCACAGACGCGGGAACTCGAGTGGTGACCGATTCGCCTTGTTGGGCGATGTCTTCCGAGAAATCTCGGGTAATGGCATTCAATGGGGCGAATTCATAACTCATATAGTCCAATGTGGACTCGGCTATTTGCGCCAGATTGATTCCATTTAATTGGTTGGTGGGCATGATATTACAGTCGAGGTTTTATGTTTTCGGTGTAGAAGGCGCGGCGCTCTTTAGCGTCTTGAATCGCCTTGTATTCGGCCCACAGTTCGTCGATTGATTGCTCAACTTCGGGTTCTGGGGCGGCTTCCTCGACCGGTTGCTCTACGCCAACTGATGCAAGCACTTGGACAGCTTGCTCGGATGCGCTCTTTTGCTCTTTCTCGAGAATCTCATTTGCCTCGGTCAGAAGTTCGACCTTGGCGTTTGCGTCTTTTAATGCGACCGAATGAGCTTTTTTGATTTGCTCCAGTTCGGAGGCGTGAGAGGCTTTAAGCTCTTCGACGCTTGCGTTCATTTGCTCAACGCTTGCTTTGCTTGCCTCAAGTTCTTTCTTGAGGTTAGCGATTTCGGCGTTTGCCTGAATCAGGTTAAGAATGGTTTTCATCTCTAATATGAGGATGAAAAGTGAAATTATTCGTTGATTAGAAGCAGGGCATCGGAAAGGCTATCCACAAGGCCGCTTGCCATTTGAACTTCAAGAGCTTCCTCTCCTTCGAAGGTTTGTCCCTCGAGGTATTCATCATCGACCGGGTAATTAACTCGAACCGCGGCCTTGAAACGTCCGTGCCATTTGTCGACGTTCGCTTGAAGCCTTGCCCGGGCCTCGTCTGTCAAAGGCTCATACCCGGAGTAATCGAGTTTGTGTTTGCCCGCTGAAATTGCCTCGACCTTATAGCCCTGCATCTCAAGGGCTTTGGACTCGTCAAGCAAAGCCACATAAACCCCGACCGATCCGACCTCCGCGGTTTGAGAGATCAACAAGTGAGGGGAGACAGTGCCTAACCAGTAAGCCGCCGAAGCCATCATTCCGTCGGTATAACTGACAAGCGGCTTTTCAATGGTCCGCATGTAATTAACCAATTCGGGCAAGCCTTGAATCGTTCCGCCCGGGCTGTTGATGTCTAGAAGGATTGTCTCAACTGATTCGTCATTTTCGGCTTCAATTAAAGCCGCTTCGATGTCGTTGTAGTCGGTCATGAACAACGCTTCGAATTCGTTGAGGTTCTTTCCAAGAGCCCCGTAGATGGGGACGACAGCAGTGGACCCTTCGACGGAATATCCTCGCGAGTCCGACGCGTTGCCGGATCCGTCGAAATCCAACGCGGCATGATACAGGGTCGTTAAGTAATCAGGGCGAATAGCCCACAAATCGCTTTTAATTTTATTAATCAGATGATGCTTCATCGTTGAAAGTCGGGTTTGGAGTGCGTTGCGAAATAAGAGACACCGCGGTGTCGAGACTGACTCCGTGTTGCTCGCTGAGACGCTTGGCCCGAGCAAGCAGATCGTCGGCCTCACGTTCGATCTGATCTCTCACGTTTTGCCAATCCTGACCACGCTCGCCGAGGTCTTCGGACAGGGTTCGATTGCCGTATTTTAAAGCGTCAAGGTTGGACTTAGCTTCTCGGCCGGCGTCGACCGTAATCTTTTTGGGCGTCTGCCAGCGGACAGAATAAAAGTTTTCGCTTGGCGGAAGATCGCCCCGCTTGATAGCCGAAGCGATGACCCAAGACCAAACACGGTCGCAAAATTTCTTGATGCAGTATTGCCGTTCCTCAAATCGCCTTTGAGCTTTCTCGAGAATGAAGCGGCTTGCCGTCCCTTGCCCGGCTGGATCAACAATAAATTCGTAAGGCAAACCAAGGCCGATCGAGACTTCTTTAAGAATCCAAGCCAAGAACCCTTGAAAGGTTGGACTCGGTTTGTTCGAGGCAAATGATTCCAGTGATTCCCCCGGGGCGAGTCTTGGGATCATACCGGCCTGAAAACTCGTCCACGGGACAGTTCCAGTCTCGGCGGCGCTGTATCCAGATTCGACTAGCGACAAACCATCGTCGGTCGCGGTACTCGAGGTTTGAAGACTTACACCAATCGCCGAGGACATTTTGACCCCAACCTTTTCGTAATCGAGCAACTCGATAACGTCGCGAATGTGATCGGTCGCATGAGCTAAAGAGGTAACCCCTCGAAGCTGACCAACGCGATCGGGCTCAAAAACAAGATGAAAATCGTTCGCCGAAACCTTGCGAATGTTTTCGCCATCTCGGACACTATAGGCAGTAGGTCGACCCGCGGCGTTTGCATACACCCCATCGTGATCACCTACGTCGAAACCATCGTGTTCGATGTTGTGGGACTCAATGATTTGCAGTTGTGGAAATGGCTTTTTAACGAACAGAAAGCCGAGATCACCGTCGACATCTAGCCGAACCGATGCAAGGCGTTGCATCTGCCAAAAGGTGAAAGTGTTCCCCAGATCGGCAACTTTGGCCCACTGAGAAAAGAAGGACTCGTATTCGTTGGCGTGTTCGGAATTGCTCTGAGGTATTAGCCCGTTCCCGACCGAGTAACGCGCCAGATCATTGACGGATCCCCGACAGACTCCGCTATTTACAAACATCCACCGCGCGTATCCTAACAATCGGCGACGAACGCTTTTGTTGAGGGTTGTCCCGACATCGGCTGTATGCCAGTTAAGCGCGGACCGATACCGGTTGATTTCAGCCCCGCGATAATAGTTGTTAACGTAACCGCGCTTTTTGGGGGCTGAATCCGTCGAGATGGGGCGCCCGTTGTGATCAAGGAGGCTCATCGTCCAAATCGGGCAAATGTCAACCCGGCCCGCTTGGTTCCGCTGACAAGGCTTTTCTCGATTAATACGTCGGTCAACTGAGCGGACAACTCAGCAGGAGGGAGGACCGTTTGCTTGGATCCGCTTTGGGAAGAGTTTGAAAAGCTTACGGTTGTGCTGTTGTCCAGAATCGCTTGAGCGACTCGAGACTTTAGCAATAAAAGCCAATCATCGGTTTGCAGCCTTAAAAACGGTCGGACATCTCCCATCAATATGATGGGTGAAAAGTGAAATTACTCTTGATCCCTAAACACTTTGCAGATGTATGCGGCAACGAGATTCATACATTCACAATCTAGCGCGTGATTGTCGCGCCTGTATCGCTGCCAGACTAGCTTGACCCGGCCTTGTTTGTCCTGCACCTCTCGCTTTCGTTCACTGTCTAGTTGTCGCGCGTATTCCTCGGCAAGATCCCCGAGGTCGCAAATCTCCCAAGGATGCGACCGACCTGTTCGAAGCATTAAAAGCGAGTCCTTCACGCCGGGGTTGCTCCAGCGGAAGACAGGCGGAGAGACGCGGCCCGATGCAGGATTGACGCGGGTCGGTTTGGAGTAAAGGCGACGGACAAAGCCGCCGGGGGTTGAATGCTGAAAGTTCTCGAGGTCGGTTCCCCGCATTCCGATCCAGTGATACTTGGAAGCTTCCGAAAGGACAGATCCGGTCATGTAACCCGTATCGATGAATGTCTTTGAATCGGCAACCTTGTATTCCAATTGAAGCGCCCGCAATTCGTCAAATGAGTGGCAACGCCTAAAGGTCAAGAGGCGAGACCCTCCGCCAATGGCCCAAGCTCGGATGACAACATAAAACAACTCGAGATCCTTTTGACAGTCGATTGTCATGAATCGATGCGCCTCATCCTCCCAATCACCGGCCGGATCGTATGAAGCGGCGACAATGCTCTCGGTGTCAATGTGTTCGGATTCCTTCCAAGGTTGAGCAAGTCGAAGGGTGACGAACTCCTTGAGAGGCGACAAATAGCCCGAGGCCGCTTGTCGTTTTGCTTTCAGAAAGTCCACAACAAGCGAAGCCCAAGGCATCACCGAAGGAGGGAGGGTCAATTGATTGAACGAAAAGGATCGAACCTTCGGGGTCGGATTGTCGTTTTCAACAATGTATCCGCCTCCGTTAACCATTGCCCGCCACACTGTTTCGTTGTTTTCGTGTAGGTGCTGACAATGAGGGCATTCCATCCGAACGGTTTCGGCGACCTTTTCAAAGTCCCATTCTCCGCCCGGTTTGGTGTCGTCCGATGTTTCCCATTTTAGGCACTTGTAAAAGTCAGGAACAAACAACTCGCCGCATCCTTGACACTTTAGAGCCCACTGTTCACAAGTGCCCGATCGGTATTCGAGATCGAAATCATCCCCAAAGGCTTCGGGTGTCGACGAGAACCAGAGCTTGCGGTTCCAATAGCGGACCGTCCTTGCTCGGGCTCTTTTCATCATGCCCGGCTTCCACGCCGAACACTCATCCCCAAACATCCAACGGATTGACCACGATCGAAGGAAGTTGTTATTTGCCGCGCCCATCTTCAAAGTCGCCGAGGCAAAAAAAATCTCGGTGTTCGTTTTCATGTGCCGGTTCTCAGGGAATTGCTTTCGAAGCGGCTCGCATGACTCGATCATTGGAATCATTCGTTGCTTGGCAATGTCCAAGGTCGATGCCTCGTCTTGCATGACCAGCATCGTCGGGCCGGGGTAGTTAGCAAGAGCCCAAGCAGAGGCGACTTGCATCGAGACTGTCTTCCCACACTGAGCCGCGCAATTGAGGACAATCGTCTCGACCGTCGGGTCGGAAATGCATCTCAGAGGCTCTTTAAGCCAAGGCGTTTCGTCGGGCTTAAACTGGTTCCCGTATGGGCTATCGCGAAGCCTCAACGAATCCTCGGCCCATCTGTAAACCGATGCCGTTTCGATCGGGTTGTAGCAAGCCCGCGACACATCGTTCATCAATTCGTTGATGTTCACTTGTCCGAATATTCGTGATTTCGCAAGGCATCAAGAACGCCCTCGGCGTATTCTTTCAGGCGGACCTGCATTTGATCCGGTGTTTGGCCTGCTAGAAGCGGGGGAAGCTTTTCGACCATCTCAAGCAAGGCGTTGCGAACCTGAGAACCAAAGCGGAAAAACCCGGCGTGAACTTGCTCCTTGGGTATGACTCGCCCCTCGGCCGTGTCTGCCTCGACCGACAGCTTTCTAATCTGTTGCTTGAGCTTCTCAATCTCATAGAACTCACGCGATCCGCTTTTCGCTTCGTTCTTTTTGGTCCGGGCTCGGGCCGCGGCGCGGACATCTTTCGGGTTGTAAAGGTTTGCCCTTCCGTCATTTGCGGCGACCGGAATGGTTGAAACTAGATTGCGAACTTGATCGTTTGTGATCTCCAATTTCTCGGCGATCATTTTGACGGTCCATAAGTCGTTGGCTTTGTGCGTGTTAGGCTTTCGGGGTTTGGTCATGCCATTTTTTCGCGATGCGGAAACC
>Ga0208644_1000108_pt1 | contig 53766 bp, 45 predicted proteins | sample VirMetDEL_Nov_18_FD_184517 | JGI IMG/M metagenome (GOLD analysis project Ga0208644, IMG submission 184517) | Aqueous microbial communities from the Delaware River and Bay under freshwater to marine salinity gradient to study organic matter... | ecosystem: Environmental > Aquatic > Marine >...
TCGCCATCGTCGTCAAACGAAGGCACAATTACCCTGTTTCTGTACTCTCCAGCAAGGCAATAGCCCATTTTCCAGCGAAGAATATCGAAATCATCCAGTCCTCGCGAGATAAGATACTCGTATGGCTTTCTGGCTGCTAATGATAGGGTTCTGGATGATAATGTATGAAACTCTTCTGGTAAGGACAACTTTTGCGGTTGTTCCTCAACTTTCTCGGTTTCCATAAATAAATCTTCTGCGAACTTGTCGTAGTCGATTCTTCCTGTGATCTCATCCCATTTCTTGAGTTGAGTATATGTTCCAAAACGACGGACAAGCCTACGAATGTTCCGCCCACGATAATCGCAGACCCAACACTTGAAGGCATTTTTATCTAAATTAACCGACAGTTTTTGCTTGTGATGTTGGCAAGCCGGACAGAAAAACAAAGACTCGTTGCTGAGTCTTTTATAACTGCCAAGAACATCAAACAAAACTTTCTCTGCTTGACTCTTGTTCATATTTTCTCCTATGAATAGGATACTTTATTTGGATTCAAAAGTCAAGGGCTTTTCAAGTGTCCCGGTCAATACGTCCATAATTGGGATTACAACAGCCCATGACTTGTTTTGATTGCCCATATGATGGTTCCAGTGCCACCAAAAATATTTTTTAGCGATCTCTGGATTGCGGTGTTGCAAATTGTGGATCAAAATAAAGGCAATTGCATATGAGGAAAGACCTAGAAAAACAGGAACACCAACGAAAAGCAAAGGCGAACAAATTAATAATAAAGCTGGAATACCAAGCCACTCTCTGGCGGATACTTTAATATCAACAAAATCGTTTCGTCTTGCTTTTAGATGGTGTTCTCGTAAGTGGAAAGCGAATATGCTATTTCTCTTTTTACCCAATCCGTGGAAGAGGTATTTATGTACACAATACTCAATGATATTTGCGACAAAAACACCCAACAGAAATAGCAATAGGTTCATTGGCGATCCCTCTAATAATATGTATTATTTATTCTTCTTATCTTCCAATTCTTTCATTACTTTTTTGGCTAAAGTACTGATTAAATATTTAGTATTGTTCTGTTTCTTTGATTTGGTTTCTAAACCCTCGGCAAACTTGATTGGGCGACCTGTTTTTCCAACACGGGTCATAAACTCGCCTTCTTTGCCGCCAACAAAATTGCCCGAATCTTTTGTCACCGCATAGCCGGGATAATCATCGTTATTTGTTCCGACCAACAAAGCACCTTTACCGCCTTGCGGGACATATAAAAATGAATCTTGACAATAGTGTTCCGACAAATCAAACAATTTTTTGTAAAAATCTGGATCATCAACCAAGTTCACAACAAAGAAAGAATCTTCTTTTACTTCTACTGCTTGATCAGTTTTAAAAGCCTCTACATAAGTTCCATCTACATCAGTGACACCATAGCCATAATTCATTAATGTTGCTTTGAGTTCTTGATTTCTCTTGTAATTTTCCTCAATGGTACTGGAATCTGGGCGGCACTTAGAAAAATCTGTAGTATCATTTCGATGTGCTGAAATAAAAACCGATTCGTGTTCTAAAATATGTTCGTAGACTCTGGAAATAGAGGTTTCTTTTAGTAGAAAATTATTCCATTCATTTAGTATTTCTTTCATTTTGTTTCTCCAATATCGAACCTGCTCTGGCAATGACAATTGCATCTGCTCTGTCGTATGATTCTGGCTTTGGATTTCCATTCCTAGTCATTTGTATGGAGAAAGTTTTTTCTGCCTGTAAAACATGTTCTAGGACGACTGGCTTTGCTTTCTGGCCTTTGGGTACTGTGATCCCATAGGCTTTTCTTGCTTGCAGAGCACCAATATAATTAGGCTTTATTTCCCACAAGTCATAACAAATCCAAGAAACAATGCCATTAAATTTTTGCAGAGTAGCCATTGTCTTTGCGGTCGAGCCACCAGAATTAAAGAATGTGAATGGCTGTTCGATGTATATGTATCTTATATTAGCAGATGTCTTTAACACTTGCAAGTGTTTTCTGACTGCTTCTGCTTTTTCGAAAACACATTTCTTTTTTCGCAGATCAATATGGTCGTAAAACAATAACTCGCCACTATCAATATCTACAAGTGCAAAGCCAGTTATACTGCTGGATATATCTAAACCTAGAACAACTCTTTCAATAATCATGATGGTATTCTATCATATATCCAATTTTAATTTAAATGTTAAATCTTCGTCTTCTTTCTTTTTGACTGGATTTGCAAGAGTGGCGACACCAACAAGATTTTTATTTTCGTCGTAGATCGCAACACGAGATATATAAACTTCTCTCTTAAAAGGTGCTTCGTAGTCTGAGAAACTAGAACTAACAATATTCTTGATTGTTCTTCTTGGGTTTTCTTCATAAATTTGCGAAGAAGAATTTTCTATGATAGACTCATTGTATGTATAATATGTTGGGTTATTTGAAAAATTGGCTTCGCCTTTTTTTGCATGAGCATACATTGTCAATACTTGAACCTCATTAGATCCTTTAAAAGACATATCAAATGAAGCTGAAACATAGTCGGCACCAGTGCTATCAACATTTACACCGTCATTGGCACCCGCACCAAAGTAAATCCATTTTGGCGATACACCAGATGCTGATCCAGAAACCAATGGAATTGACTCTCCATTTAAAGCCCAAGATCCGGTAAGCAATACAAACCCTTCGTTGTATAAAACCACACCAGCAACAGATCCGACATTATCGCCAGTAGTTTCTATCAACTCACCGTTCTGTTTTGTATCCTGTAACTCTGCTGCAAGAGATCCTGTGAAATACCATTTCAACGATAGCGATCCGGGTTTTATCTGATTTCCGTAGAAAATACTAGGAATAGAAATCAAATTTACAGTTTGTGTAGATTTATCGCCATATAAAGAAGATACTTTATAATGCTCACTTACTATCCCATAATAATTTAATCTATTCTTTAGAGCATAAAATCGTGGATGAACTGGACTAGTCTCAAAAGAATTGCCAGTATCTGGATCTACTGCCGTATTTCTCTGTCCTGCAACTGCCATAAATTCTCTGTTTATGGAAGCTGACATAGGATAAGATCCAGTTATAGTGTCACCATAAACAAAATCAGTAGAATATGAAGTTGTGGTTACAGTTCTAAAAGAAGCATTAGAACTTTGTTTAGTAATAAACGGATAGATATAATCGTTTCCAGTTCCTTTATCAATATTGATTTCGTAGAGACTGATATGCCCCGAAGGCACATTTAGAACATTACTGGCGAAAGCACCAGATTGCGGTATCGAATCATTATAATAGATCGTGCCGTTATAAACAAAAAACTTACTTTCTGGGTATGCTTTCGCTGTATTTAATACAACATCGTTTTCGTTGAATTTTTTGTAGGACATCTCAGTAGTCCAAGCGTACTCTCAAAGTGATATCGTTAGTTGTGTCTTTGCGAAGAGGCTCTGAAACCTTCGCGACAGCCAATAGTTCATTTTGAGCATTGTAGAGGCCGATTGTGGTGATATAAGATATTGGCGTATCTGTGTTGACTGACTTGACTCTAATTGTGGACGAAGACAAGTAAGTCGGGTTTGCAGAATGGTTATACTTATTGTGCGGTACTCGACAGAAAAAGATCGAAGAGTTGAGTTCAGTTGTATTATTGAAGCTAACATTCTTTAATCTGTGGCGGAAGGCATCACAAGAAGCAGTGATAGAAGAACTAACGAACGCCTGTGCGATGCTGGAAGTTCCAGCGGAAGCACTATAGAAGTCTGATACACCATCGAAAGAAGCTGTACTCAAGATTGCGATACCAGCCTGATAGAACAAAACGCCCTTTGCAGTATTTGAAGCCTGATCGTATAGAATTCCGTAGTTTCCACCAAGAGTGTTAAGTGTACCGCCAGTTGCAGAAGCAGAAGCATCTGTTAGCACCTTTGTACCAGCAAAAGGAGTAGCCCAACTGCCTGTACCAAGAGTAATACTGAAGGTTCCCCTCTTCATCTGGTCTTTGCAAAGTAGACGAGAGAAGTTTAGGAACAAAGCTTCCTGCATCAGATTATTTTCGTCAAGAGCCAGATCAAGTTCAAATTTTCGTATATCGTTTGAAGAACCAGTATAGCCCAAAAGAACCTGCGAAAACTGGTTATACATGTTGATCTTCTTGGACTCTAAAGTCGCACCAGCAGAACCAGACAATGAAGAACCCTCGTCATATCCGAGAGTAATATCAAAGATATGATTAGCAGAAGATGAAAGATAAGGGTAATCATATACACTCTGAAATTGTCCATGAGTGTAATTCTTGATGTTCTCATCGTTGTATGTACCACTAACTATAGTTCCGGTTAATGGAATGGACTCGTGAAGTAGAGTTCTAGTGGTAGTGATGTCGGTGTTACCGTTTAATGGTTCATAATTTAATATAGGCATCTATTAATCCTTTTCTTATGCTAATCTAACAAGTCTGCAAGGTATCTGCATAGTAGCAGACGAAACTGTACCTCGAACATAAAGGGTGGTATCGATAAACTGTACCGATGTACCGTTGTAGGTAGTAGTACCACCGAAATCTGTATATTCTGAACTAAGTCCGGGTTTACAACGAGCCGACAATACTGTTACTGCTCCTCTTGGCCCTTTGACAACAGAGTAACTTGATGCACTGTCAGTACCATCAACAGCATTGACAACCCCATTTTTAACACCCACAGCAAGAGAGGTGGCATAGTTTTCGATACCAGCGGCATTTGAGCTATCTGCTACAGTATTAACCAAGGTGAAATTATCTGTTAGTGTACTGTTATCTGAAGTATTATTAAATTGATTACCCTCTAGACTGCGACTAGGGCCAAGAATGGTAGAGATAAAGCGGGTATCATATGACACAAAAAAGTTTCTATCTACCAAATTGGTTGCAACCAAATATGCTTCTCGATCTGCATCAGTGCCATTGGGTGTCGCAGAAGCTCCAGTATCTATGCCTGTCTCACAAACAACATAGTTACCAGTTGGTCGGCCATTCATAAAAGGAATCTTGGTGGAACCATTTAAAACATCTTCTATACGACTGGTTGAGGTATTGTTGGAAGTATCGATAATGTGAAATAGTCCGTTGTAACTAGTTACATTACGGCTTAGTGTTGAAAGCTCATTAATTTTCATTACGGGCATATAAAGTAGGTCTGTTGCAGTAGAAGCAATTAGGCCATAATTGATACCCGCTGGAATTTGTGTCATGGCTTCAAAAACTGGAGTCTGCATGATTTGCAGATCATAGTAAGCGGATCCAGAAGGATGATTTTTGTCAAAAAGCGAGTAATCAATCTCATCGTCGCCCAAAGCGAACTTAGTAATTCTAAAATTTCCTTCTGCCATTCTTCTGCGGCCTAGATCAGTAAGAACCGCATCAAGAACAATGTCACCTGAGTTATCTATAAAAGCCATGTTATATTCCTCTCTTTTCTTAAATAGTTGTGTTTTTTATTCGCTACCTATTTTATAGGTTATATTGAAGTCAATTTTTTTGCCTGTTTTCTTGGAAATCAACCTAATTTTGTAAGTTTTACCCCAGAAACCACTCTCTTCATCTCCAACTGTTATTAACGCAATTTGGCTAGCCGCTGTTTGGCTGAAGTCCGCATTAACATAGTTAAGCACTAGATTCTTTAAGGCTGGCTCCAATTGGAAGATCTTTTTTATTTGCTTGCTTAGAATTATCTCTAGTTTTGGTATTAGATCTGCTTCCGATAGCGTGTTGACCAATAAAAACTTGTATCCACCATCATTAATTAGTTCTACTTCATAAATTTCTGAAATGTGTCCGGGGGTAAAGTTTTCATTAAGTCCTCTAAACAAATAATAATATTTTTGATTTGTTGTTATCTGATCAGTATATCTAGCAAACACTCTCATGACACCAGTATCCGGTTCATATAAATCAATAGTTTGTTGCAGCCCCACATCAAATTCAGTGACACTTACAGGCTTGTAATCTAATCGATAGGCTTCTAAACTTCTAATTCTTGAAACGGAGTCTTTGTCTATATCCATAGTGTTATCAATATCATTAGAAGTTAAATATTTTTCCTCAACATCGCGATCTAAGTCGCTTATAGAAGAAGGATAAACCGACTTCACAAAGGAAACCGATGATATACTCATATCAAAGTTGATTCTCTGGCTATCATCGACATAACTGTTCGTGGTAATATTTGGAGCCATTGGCGGGTGATCGATTACTGAGATTGTTTTGGAAAAGATAGGCATCTCCACAATTTTCATGTGTGGCTCGTATTTAATATTGAAATCAGAAAGAAAGGGATATGGAGAATATATTTGAGCTAGTGTTCCATAAGTTCCGCCTGCTGTATCGTCGTACATAGAACCACTGAATAATCTCTCTCTACTACCATAGTATGGGTCTTCTGGATCGTAAAACTCTAATCCGTATTTATCAGTCTCATCGCAGCCTATGTTTCTGGTTGTTAAAATATCAGAGTACTCATATTTCATGCCGCCGACCAATTTATAACAATAAACATTGTAGGTATATTCAGTATTATATTTTATTTGATTGTCATAAAATTCAAATAAATCTTGCGAAGAAGAGTTGATAAACCAAAAGTTCTGTATTGCATTTTGTGTTAAGCTATCACTCCCCGGAAGGCCACCGATTTTCTCAATACGATATGCTACTGTCTCTGAATAATCGAAATTTTCGATATTATATATCTGATCGATGCTGAAGTTTGCCGGATCATTCATAAACTCAATAGCATGTTCTAAAGTCTCGACAGCAGAAGAGATATTAAAATGTCTGTAATATCCCGTATCATCTAGAGCACTGAGCCTTCTGAAATCTCTTGCTCCAACAAACATGCAGTCAGGATTTGTATTAATATAAGTATTACGAGCATAACTTAAAAAGTCTATGTAATTAACATGCTTGAATTGTTCCGTTCCTATCTCACTAGCATCAGTATAACTTTCATTGCTACCAGAAATATATTCTGTTGCCATTTCATAATCAGACACGGAAAATAATAAATCTTCTGATTGATTAACGAATATATTATTCAAGAATAACAACATTCGATTTTCAAATCCGGAAGAAATAAACTTTCCTACAAAATCGCCTGATTCCATATTTTGGAAATTTATTTTTGCTGCAAACGGTAAATATTCGTTTTTACCGTTGAGGGGCAAGATATCTTCAACCGCATTACTATCGAAAAACATAGTGCCTAATTTAGACTCGCACCATTCTCTGGTATCGGTATCCAAAGGTAAATCAAAATTCTCTGGTAACAAATACTTTCCTAATAGATTTTTCTCGATATCTTCCGTGAATAGTTCACTATAAAGATCTTCATAAAGTCCACTCAAACTAGCATAATCAATCAAACGACTATCATAAATATCATCAGTTGGAATGACTGGAGACTCAGCGAGATCTGCCAAAATATATAGATTGGGTATATATGTCTCAGAAGAAAAATTGTTAATTGTCGATTGGTATGTGTCAATATAGTGCTGATAGTCATAGGATACCTCTATCGTGTTATTGATAGAAGTATTATTTAGCATATTGTATTCTAATTTTGAGTAAGGGTACTCAAAGGTCAAGTTTAAGAGTTCGTGGGAAGTGTTATCAATTTTGGGATCATATGTTGTCTCACCATATGTGCCACCAACCATATATAATCGCCATTGTTCGTCACTCTCAAAATAATCTTTAGTCGATGAAACACGATAAGGGTTTATAAAATTAGGAACCAGATTGCTGTAACTAGCAGAAATTTGATTTGAATCGCTTTCCAGAGTTATTACACTAGTATTTGGCACTGGCACAGGGCTGATAAAAATACTGGGATCTTCTGCCGTTGAGCTATAAAATCCCCCGTAAAAGTTTCTAAAAAAGTCCCCAGACCCAGAAGCAATATCCGGTGTGTACAGAGTTATAGTCTTGCTTGTTGTGCTGCTCATTAATAACCACTCATGCTAGTTGTTGCAGAAGTACCAGTGCCACTAGTTGTTGTGACTGTACCTGTGCTGGAAGTTCCATCTTCACAAAGATCACTAGTAGTTTCGGAATCTTCTGATATATCCATGTTTAAGGATTTTGATTTTTGGAAAGTAAAGCCATTACTCTTCTCATAAGTTTTGCCGCTCACATTACTGGCAATAGTTAGTACCAAGTTATTAATACTTGTTTGTAGGTCTTCTTTTTGATATACATTCGATAATGCCAGCAATTCTGTATTTGAATATTCTACATCATAAGTACGATAATCAAAGGTAACTTCTCTTGTAAATTTTGGTCTGCTAATCGATGTAGTGGTGGATTCTCCATATATTAAATTATTTTGCAAACCAGAAGAATTTATTACTAATTTTGCCGGATTGATACCAGCTAGATCGGATTGAACTGTGTCAAATATATCTAAGGATAGTTTCGAAACCCAACTGAAACTTATCTCAGATATCAGACTATTTTCGTCGAACTCGCTTGTCAATACCAAAGAGTTTGTTCGATTCAACAAATCTATAATATCAGTCGTGGAACCAATTTCATTTACAGTAGGGGTTAAATCAGATGTGTTTATAGTTGAAGCCATTTTGTTTTCTCATATTATTTAGTAGCTAAACTTATAAAAATTGGTTTTACTTCGGCCACTAGTGCTTGTAGTATTACGAGTTGCATCTTGAGATCCTGTAGCACCGGAGCCTTCTTGCTGTCCAAACTGGAAGACTTGACTTTCTTGATTCGTTGCAACACCGTCTATTTCATCAGAAATATCGACTTGCAAATCATATGTCATATCAGAAATATACTTTGTTTCATCTTGTCTTTTTTTATTTTGCTTAGGTTTTCTGCTTCCGCAATCTGGCTCGTAAAAAGGATCATCTTGGTTTTCAAAGCTTTTAGTAGTTTGTTCTTGCTTCTTTGACCCGCCCTTCAAGAAACTGTAATCGCGTGGGCATTCTTCGACTGATACACCTAATTGCTGAAAAAACATTTCTGTATATGTATCAACATTTTCATTTGTCACATCTTTACTATCAAAACCAACTTTCTTGGCGGCTCTTCTGGTTTCATATAGTTTTTTATCTTCACCTTCAGATACACTATTCAAAGTCTTTGTGATGTTTGTTCTAGATCTCGTTGAAATGTTCATTTTAATACCCCCAAGTTATTTCCCACTCGCCAGTGCCAGATACATAAAAGTAATCATCAGCCAAATCAAACCAGTATCTTCTGACCCCATCTGCATCAAAATATTCTCCGTTCGTATCAGGCATAGTAGTATTTGTAAAATCTTGCTGGACTGAACCTAAAGCATTAGAAGTAAATTTTACTGATATGATAGACTTAGGCTCGGAACCAGTAATAGCTATCAGATCTACATATATATTATTTGGGAAAGCTGAACTTACAGTAAACGGCACTGTAACGGTGTTTAGACCTGTATCGGTAGTTAAAATTTCTTCTGTATTTGTGCCTGCATATGCTTTTTCTTCGGGATCATTAAAACTTAAAGTTCCCTCAAATACAACATCGTAAGTTTCGTAAGTGAAGCCAGAATATAATTCATTCCATATGGTTCGCAAATAAGATCTTAAATTCTTCATTTCTTCTAAAAATGCAGCAACAGATTCTGCATCACCGCTGAACGGACTTATTGCTGAAACCCTAGAAGCTGTTGCATTTTCTAGCACTTCCTGATCTCCACCATAAGCATTGAATAAAATGTCACTGTAAGCCGAGTATATTGCTGGTGCAGTGTACCAAATAGCCTCAACTGTGTCAGGTATGTCTTGCAAAATACCCTCGACAAAATAGTCGTTAAACTGATTTATATTATTGTTGTAAGCACACTTTTCAGCTACTAAGTTTGCATAGTCTTCATACTGGCTACAGATATCTCTAAAAGCAGTGTATATAGCATCTATCTGAGAAGTAGTATTATCTTGGATTGTGACAGTTACATTATAATCTCTTGTTCCCGATTCCGTATTGTGATATTCCAGAAACTCTAACAACATCAAACGATACTTTTCAGTCTCGAAATTATCAAAAGGAATGTAGGAATAAGAACGATTGACGAGACTTGTTATATAGCCGTTCTGACGAGCCTCTTGGGAATTTTGTAGTTCTTCTGAGCCGTAAAAGATGCTAGTCGCGACATCTTCGTTGTAGGCAGCATCGTCTAGTGGAGTAATATAATAATTATAATCATATGTTGTCGGAACTTGTAGTTTATTAAAATATGGGTATTGCTGGCTTTCTAATAAATCAGTGGAAACTTCGGCTGTGATGTCGGAGGCTAACTGATTCGGATAGCTAACAAAAGGCATTTCAACTTTAATACTGGACACAATAAACGAATCATAAGGTAAGCTTATACCCCATTTCTCCATTTTATTTATGTCTAAATATTTTGACAATTCGGACTTAGTTCTTATCGCTTTCTCATAGTCAAAGAAAAAGTATCCAGCAATTATTCTGCCTGTTGATGAGTTTATCAATAGATTTGTAAACAACTCTTTGTCAGAATAAATATATTTATCCAAATCGTTATTAGAAGCTAGCGGATCGGACAATGTTGGCAAGGTTCTGCGATCAATAATTTTGGCACTGTAAAGATATTTCTTTGTTAACTGCTGCCCCTGAAGTATGCTTTTATTAATATTATATAATTGAGTTGAGAATCTTTTATACAATCTACCGATTGGTTTTACTGGAGTCTTGTCGGGAAAGGTTTCTTTAACTTTGTTTAGTCTTGGTACAATATCATAATGATTTGAATATTTTTCTAAAACTGTGTATATTGTATCCATCACCATAACCAAATCGCTATCTGTCGCCGAGTCACGATAGTTCTCGAATTGACCCAACAGATTGGTGATATTCATTTTGATTTGGTTGTGGGTAATCTGTGATATTTTATGAATCGTGTTTTGGATAGACTCCAAAGGTACTTGATCATATATTTGATCTCTACTATCAAGAAATTGTATATTTTGCTTGTTTGCTAGTTCGGTGCCTGTACCATCAACATATACCTGCTCGTAAGCGACATCGCTTATTTGGATATCTAGCAATTCTTTGTTGGAGCTATAATATTCATCTAAAAATTTATCTTTCTCGCTATCGTAATCAATAGTTGAGCTAAAACAAATAATATATTCGACATTATTTTCGAAGCCAAAATCAAAAGAAACAGTATATGAACCATCGATATATTCTATTTTAGAACCTGCGGCCTGATCGGCAGTAACATCTGCTGATAAAATTTCAGTGGGATAAATATAAATTGTGTTGCCATCGGAATCATACATCTCACTAGGTTCATTGGCAAAAGGGTCGAATTTATACAAACTTACATCTGTATCTGTAAAGATAGATTCTGAAGATCCATATTCGTTATAGAAAGTTATTGGGTCAATGTCTCTGGAAAGTAAGCTTTCCTGCACATCTGCTGGCACACCAGTCATAGCCATTACATAATAATTTAAACCTTGTAAATGTTCAACATGTGCTTCTAAGCTTGTTTTTATTACTCCATTTTCAGATAAACTTATTCCTTGTCTATCCTGCACAAATAACAATAGCTCTACAACATATTTACAGTATAAGTTTTCTGATATATTATAATCTTGATAAACAAAAACTTTGTTGATGTAAGGAGCAGGCAAAAATTCCCCAAAACTTTCTATTGGGTTGCCTTCGAATATTAATCCTGACATATTGGTGGCTCCGATGTCGATCCATAGATATCATAAAATACATCTGTATTTTCTGTTTCTTCACAATCAAAATCCAAATCGACATAATAAGATTTTTTATTGTAGTATGTGGCAGCTTTGCATGCTGTATCTTTACTGATCTCTTGATCTGCATTAAAATTAAAATAATATTCTACATCATCAGAAGTCAAATCAATATCGTACAATTGCTGAGATGTAGCACTTCTCATGATTCCGTTAACGATTTGTGGTTGTGAATTAGCAAATTTCATCTTTTTTAATTGGGTATAAGTACTTGCATCAGATCCAGACAATACTTCGTAAATCTCTACATCGAAATTATTATTGTATAGTGGCGAGTTAACCTCTTCAATATAGCACATTGGGTGCTGATATTCCAATATTATTCGTTTATTATCAGCGAATACTTCCGTTGATACTAAGTTTGGGTTATAATCCGTAGTGCTGATCGATAATCCAGCATCAACTATCTTTTTGCGGTAGTTGGCTGTCATATTGATTTGTGGCACCATCGAATCATTTTCTAGATCTTTTTGTTCTGTGCTGGTGAATTTGCCTTGAATGCCAACAACTTTCCATGCTGGAGAGTTTTGATTCATGCCCTCAACAACAGCATCCCCAATTGGTGCATCAAATTTAAAAACATCTGTAGCAGGCACTTGTTGTCTGGCGGTTATATTGGTCTGATTGTACCAGTCACTAGCACCTTCGCCGTTATTTAAAGTCTCCTCTACATCTCTGAAAAGAACCAGACTGCCAATATATTGGGTATCTTTAATTCTTTCGTCAATGCTGTTTTGATTTTCGTCTGCTGATGAATTAGCATAATTTTTGTCATAAAGAATATTGTCGTCGTAGAAAGCATAATAAGCAGGTTTAAACTTGCCTATCGACATCAAATATCGTCCATAAGAAGTCAATTCAATATCGAATACTCTTTCTTTTTTATTTACGAAAGTAGCCATACTATGTCGTTCCTGCGGTTGTTGTTTGGGGCAATCCATCTTGTTGTGGCTGTTGTTCCGGAACTGCCTCGCCTTCTTTATATAGCACAGAAGTCTCAAATTTTATGGTTTCGACAAAGGAAACATAGTCACAAGGCCAGTTGAAATTCAATGGATAAGACTCCTTTCTCGACTTGTCGATAGCCTTTGTACTCTGTCCTGCCTGTGAAGGAATCAAATCTCCATATTCCACCTGAGATCTCTGCTTAACTTTAAATACCATCCAGCGAACACCATCTACCATAATGTCTTCTCTCGACAAGAGTTCGTTATTAGCGAGAGTATGAGCAGTCGATGACATTTCTTTGGTAATCTTTTTGTAGTTTCTTGGTGCCAAGTTCTGCCATATGTAACTTAAATCATCTTTATCGAATCGATATTGGAACTCAAAGAAATACATTACCATTGGACTGATTGTCTTGTTGTTCAAGAAGTCAAATTGTGGCGGCAAGACATATTCAGACATATTCTTCATCATTTGAGATAGAGACTTGCTACTAGCTGGATTGGCTAGCAAGGCTTCATCGATACTGAAGAATTTCTTGTTGACAAAACTGCGATCTTTGCCGTCTGCACAATCGACATTGTTGATATAAGGAACCGCAACAATTGCTTCTTTTATTGTGACACTATCCTTTAGTTCTCCCAAACGCTTAGAAATATTTTCTTCGGAGAAGTTAATAACATCGGTCAAAGGCTTGATGTCGTTTGCGGCAGTAGCACCGTTTGCGGAAGCATTATTTCTGTTATAAATACTGTCGTTATCGCGAACATCGTAATGGAACTTTAACCAGTTCTTTGGAATCTCACCAATCTCCATAAAGATACCCTTGTTGGGATCTGGCTCTATAACACCGAACTGGTGCCACATACCTCTTGGAACAGCACCAGAAGCATAGGTTGGAAGGGTCAAATTTCCATCGGCATTTGTGATGGGATGAATACTCTGGTTGTTAAAGTTCATCATTGGAGTTTCCATCTTAGGCTGAATAACCCATTTCTTTCCTGCGATTTTGTTGGTTTGACCAAGTGTTTGGTTGTCTTCGAAAACGATCTCTACACCGAAAGGATTGATACTAGAAGCCAATTGCATAGCATTGTCGTTAACATTCTTGCCTTCGTAAATCATATCACCATATCCAGAAACATTTCCGCTGAATGTTGGGATAAGTTGTGTGTTGGTGTATCCTGTCGCAGAACTAGCAGGAGCAGCAGAAGCAGAAGGGCCGGCATCAACACGCCAGTATTTTGTTTGTACTTCAGCGAGTATCTTTTCAAGGTCGTAGGTTTCACCAGCAGTGGGAGTAAAAATAACATCCAACCAAGCTTCTCCGTTGTAATATGGAGGAGTGAAAGACCAGTTAAAACCAGCGACACTATCGACAGGCGAAGAAGCAGTAACATTTGCTGATATAGCATCAGCACCGTATGGACGACCACCAACTTCCGGACCGAATGCTGTTGGGCGACTGTACATTGTGAAAGACTCTTGGAAGTTGCTTGCTTGTCGTGGGTCTTGTGGTAGCGGATATGTCGCAGTATTATTAAACTGGTTTGTAGAACTTATAAAGAAAGCGCCGCCATATGTGTTGTATGGAGCATTGTTTCCGGTAGAGCCAGACTCGTTATCGTAGGTTCTCTCACCAAGTGTGGAACGATACATCTTGATTCTAGCACCATATACGGAACCAGACTCAAATCTCAAATCATTTGTAACCGTTTCGGACTCAAGCTTGGTATAATTGTTTTCTTTCAAGAAGAAGTTGCCGATCTCTCCAAAGAAGTTTGCAGCCATCTTGCGATATACACGGTCAGAACTATTAGGTACAAATGTTGGGTTACTGCCCAAAGCAGCAGAAGGATGCGACTCCATATCATAGAACGAAATATTGGAAATATATTTTTCTGGCTCGATCATTGCCTCGAATGGGACTCGTCTATCCCAGAACTCTCCGCCGACATAGTTAGTTCCACCAGTGACCGCATTGATCATCCAAGCAACATCAGCAGAAGACGAGTTGCTGTTTCCATAGTATTGTGCCTCAACACCAGCATTGTCGAACATTATTGGATAATCGACGGCTACACCTGCTTTGATGGTATTATAAAGAATACCGGGGGCGAATAGGGCATTTGCTAGCGGTCTAGCACCACCGTCTGTAATACCGGATATAACATTGCCAGCAGAGTTAACTGACATGATCGAAGCACTGTAAGAAGTGGCAAACTGTTCAATCAGGTCAACTGTTCTTTGTGCTGGGTAGAATCCCTTATATGGGTTTAGTCTGATGGTAGCCTTACAAGTTAACTTAATTTCGTTGGCTAGCTTGCCCGTCTTGCTTTCCATCTCCACAAAGTTATCCATAAACTCTGTGTTGGAATAATCTTTATAGAATCCAGTATTAGAACTATCCTCTCCAGTACCAACGATCTCAAATGTATCAGTCTTGGAGAAAGAAGAAATACCGTATTTCTCATAGTCAGAGATGTGCTCCGAGATACGGAATTCTGGGACAATAGAGAAACCTCTGTTTACTAACTCGATGTCCTCTACATAACTCGCATAATCATTCCACCAAGGCTCGGAAGGATATGAAGTGAATGTCGAAGTTGATCCACTCTTCGTTACAACACCCGCCTGAGATCCTGCTTCCCAAAGTGCCTCTCCAGCATAAATATCGACGGTATCAGTAAATACTGTGGGTGTTCCCGAACCAGTCTCAGGAATTGGCATACCTGATGGCGAAGAAACAGAACGACCACCGCCGAGAAGATGTTTTCTAGAATACAGGCCACCCAAAGTAGAGTTGCCAAGTCTTCTATCTGGAGTTACACTAGATATCAAAACGTGCTGATAAGTGTTTTGTAGCTCTCCAGCCGAATTACTGACCTTAAGAATATTATTACTAGCAGCATTAATTGTTGGTACAGAAGATCTTGTCAAAAACTCTATAGGAGCATCAAGCATCCAAGCACTCTGCTCTACGGATACACCAAACGAGTTATCGCCTATATCATCAACATGAAGAGTGATTCTGTCTGCTTGTGAATCTCTCCAATATAAATTGTTATAACCAGTTCTACGAACAGAAGTGCTATCGAATTCTCTTGCAATCGTTGGGAAAAGAGTTTCAGAGTATGTAATCCAGCTAACTTCGTATGCTCTGTTACTGTTTATCTTATCAAATATCACATCAAAAGTTGTCTGTTCATCGTAGTACTGATCAGGTATAACTCTGTCGTTTAAATCACTGTCACTGAAATATATATTTTCATTTATGCTTGGAACTTTTAAGCAGAAGTTCGAATTGCCTTTTTTAGCTCCGATCACAGCAGGGATCCCTCTAACTGTGACTGGCTTTAAGGTAGTACGATACATTTCTTCTTCTAAATGATAAGTAAATATATTGCTCTCGCGATGATTGCGAATAATTTTTGGAGCAGAAGGTGTGGTAACCGGAACGTTTCTATATCCAAATGTATTTTTTCGTTTTGTCATTAGAAGGTTAAAAACATCTTCGTTGCGGTTTAGATCTGGTACGATATTGTATACATCCAACAAGGCTCCATTTAGATAACTAGCGTTGCTTGCATCCAAGGCTTTTCCTAAAACATTGTCGGACAAGCCATCAGCAGGGTCGTTTACATATATCGCCAAGTCAAGTGCTGGCTGATAAATCGCTGCTGTACCTGTATTTCCTAGAACCGAACTGGCGCTAACAAAATCAAAGTAAGAAAGGTATTCAGATCCGGTGTGGTAAAGACCTGCTTGGGGGCCGGACAAAGGAGCGAAGCCCCAGTAACGAATATTGTTTATATCTAATGCTGCATCGGTCAAAGAACCTGTAATCCAAGCATACTGACGATCAGATCTTGGAATCTGGTGTTGCACTGAAAAGTTATCGTAAACGGTGTCAGCAATGGGGTTATCATTGGCATCTGTTGTGATTCTGTGTTTAGTATTTCTTTGCACCTTAAACATCGATGGCAGTTCATCGTAACTTGCACCGGGATCTGCTACCAAAACTGAGTCTCTACCAAATTTTCCGCTATGTCTAGCTGTATGTACTGTTAAACCAAAATCGTTTCCATGAATATCGGACACTCTGATACCGGGAGTTCCTGCACCAACAGCCTCGGAAACTGTACCAGAGATGTTCTGGTTTGGTCTTTTTACCGTTAAGTTACGATAATTGATTGCATTGTAAACAGAATAATCATTCGAACGAATATCACCGTATCCTTGGCCGATAGTTTCGATACCACCGGGAGCAGAGAAGCGAGTGCGAATAACACTCTTTCCAGCAGCGGAAGTCATATAAGAGATATTGTAGGGGGGTGTGAATTCAAAGTGAGACTCTGCATCTCTGCGAATGCTAAGAATAGTTCTGCCTTGTGAAGCAGAAGGAGTTTGAGTGACTTCTGTTGGTAATGTCGGAGGATTTTTTACAAACCCTCGTGGGTTAGAGAAGCCACCAAAAGTATGTACAACTTCATAGTTATGGTTATAGTTTCCTAGAATAGTAGAGCCTGTGCGATGCTGAATATTTCTAATATTTACAGGACGCTTCGCGACATGATCGCGATAAAAGACTGCTTTTTGAGAAGCGGTCATTGGATAAGGGTTTTCGTTGACTGCATTGGCTTCGGGCCAAGGATAATCGGCTCCTACCATGCCTATAGCCCCAGAAAAACCACAAACAATATCATCACCGCCCAACAATAATTTCCAAGCTTCTGGACGATTTGTATAGTCATCTGTACCAGTATTCAATTTTACATGTCTAGACTGATGTCCTCCGACTGCATAATTAGTAAACGGCCCTTGCATTGGTACTTCCATAGTATGGAGATATGTATCATTATGCAAGTTTACAATGTCAATATTCAATCCAGTATCGTCAACAACTTTTTTGTTGTATCCTGAACCTCCTACGGCTCCGCTGATGATATTGAAAGGAAAGGAGAAGGTGGACTTAGTATTTGTATATTCTCCGCCATCAACCCAATCTTTTCCTTGAGTAACTTGGAAATTTCTTTTGATTTTGATATTTGGGTCTGTAACATCGGAAGAATCTTTTAAATCAGAAATGTCGTCTGTAAAGGCCACCAAAACATTTTGTGGAACATATACACCGCCGCCTGTGTAAACTTTTCCAGCGGGTGCCAAGGAGTCATAAGTGAAGTGAATATTTTTATTATGCTCAAAGTTTACACCACCTTTGATAGTACGGGCTTTTATTTCAGTTATTTCTAATTTATATGGTCGAGCATGGCGGCGGATTACATCTACAGAACCCGAATAAGCCACTCCATCGACTGTTATATTATTAGTTTTCGACTGGTTATTGACGATGTTGGCTGTTTCGCGGATCTTCTCTCTTTGAGTATCAACAACGGTTACACCAGAAGTGATTACACTGCCATCTCTTTCCGCTCTTTCGAGCCACCAAGGACTATGATCTCTCTGCAAGCCAGACACGGGAGCATGGTTCAATCTCCAATTAAGCACCTTCTCATTGATACCCATCGCCGGAGTAGAGCTTGGTTCTGGATTTTTAAATTCAATTGTAGGATACTTTGACCAGTATTTATTTCTTTCTAAAACATGGCTCTCGATAATATTGTAAGCCTCATCAATAACCCCGTCACTAGCAGGCAAAAGTTGACTTACTATCTGTGCCAATGAATCATCTAGCCACTTATAGTATTCCAAAAACTTTTCGACGGTCGAAACGGTTGTCACTTTGCGGAAGAAAATTTCTCTTAGCTTCTCTAGTGTCTTATATTGCTGTCGATATCGGTGAACTGGCTCTCCGATCACATTGTTAAAATCAACAATTCCGGCAAAGAAAGACAACATTTCTTCTGAAATGGCATTGTACATGCTTTTTTCAATAACATGATAGTATTCTGGTTTATTCTGATACAGTTTGTACAACTTATCAGAGTCGCCAAGAACATTAATCATACTATAAGATGTTGGTGTCTCAGGGTCAACAAATTTTAAAGTATTTTTATTTTCTTTTACAACTACTGATGTGCTGTTAGGGGCATAACCATAGCCATATCCGGTGTATTGGTAGCCAGAAATGCCGCCAACCCAGCCATATTTGTTACGAATATCCGAAGAACCGGAGCTTAAATCGGTAACATAGTAGAAATTTCCGTTAGAATCGGATCCAGTGATGTTGTCAAAAGTCCAATGAAGTGCCAAAGTGTTAAGATTTATGGCATCATTTTGAGCAAAATTGTTGTCAATACCGGATAGTTTTCTGTATGATCCGGATATACCAGCATTATTTGTGTCGTATAGATGCTGTTTTAAACTTATATCATCGATATATTGTGTCCAATATTTGACATTTGTGGTTAAAACATCATTATGTTGTAGCAATGCACCAGTAACATTCGTTCTTCTGGCACCAGCATATACTCTCTTTGCGGCTTTTAATAAATTGGAGCCAACTGTTTTGGATACAGAAGAAGTCAACAAAAAGCTGTTCTGTATCGTATCATTGACATTATTGTACCCTTGGAATTCTAAAACATAGGTATAATCGCTAGCACCACTTACCAAGTTTGCAAGTGGATAATTTGATGGTTTTAAACGAACTGAGAAGTTCCATTCTTGATTATCGTAAACATCAAAGAAAGTGCTGCTTGTAAGCTCTGGGAACGGATTTGGCGATAACGAAGATGTCAATTTGAAATAAACATTCTTCGACCAAGTTGAGTCTCTAACCGCAAAAACTTGAAAGTTTGCATTATCGGTAGCTAACCAAGTTGTATCGCTGGCCGATGAAGTATTCGCCTCATTTATACCGAACAAAGATACATCTGTGAAATAACGATCAATATCGGTAGTGGCTCTATTATAAGTGGGGAAAATTATATTGCTTTCTAGTGTGAAGCCATAGTTTTCTTCTTTGCCACTTTCATATGTACCTGAGATAAAATCTAAAGTTTCAGAGTTGGAAGCATCTGCTTTCTGATAAACAACACCTTCCAAGTTTCCATTCTGGTTACTGTTGACACTGGTATTTGGTGCCAATACCAATTTTAAATTATTATCTAATTCAAAAATTTGATTGTTTGCATATGTCTTTAGCTTGATGATACGATCATCTAGGTTGAAACATCTGAATACATTTTTGACAGCTTTTTCTGTACCCTTGGATTTAAAAATATCAGCCAAGTTATTGTAGAGATTTAAGTAAATTAGGTTTTTTGTCTCTGTTAAATCCGATTCCATGTCGCTATCAGCGGTTCTGTTAAGGAATCGCTCAGTTACACTAGAATCAACAAAGATTTCTGGTGTGTATAGACCTAATGATTGCGGCAAATGTTGAGCAAACGGGACAGGACTGTAAGCACCACTAGTGTAATTTTGCCACTTAAAGGTGTTCATTGCCTGTATTTGAAGGAATAGTTTATCAAAATAAACACCAATGATATGGTTAACTTTTCTGATGTTTGATTCTGACTCTACATCATCTTCGGTTAGCCAAGAAGGTAGTAGATTTACGAAAGCATTATTATTCTGCAAGTCATAATTTATACCCGTTGTTTCCAAACTGGTCTTTAAAGATGACACATCTGGGTGTGTAGAATAAACGATTGGATCTAAATACTCAGTGGAAGCGGCACCAGCTAATACAATAGCAGAGTTTGTGCTTCTAGAATAAGAATCATAACCCGTCCAAGCTCCGTTACTGATACGACCCGAATAATCTAGTACGGTACTGTCGATATTTGTGTCTGTCGTAATACCTTCGTTAAATTTGAAATATACACCGAGAGTTGTATTGCTGATATCGGTGTTTGTTCCACCACGAACCTGTCGGTTATAGTTATCAAAGATTTGTTTGGAGTCTCGACGATCCTTCCAGAAACGGAACTCGTCGATAGAGCCACTAAGCTTACCGGATCCGGCAGCACCAACTGGGCCGGAAGGAGAAGCGGAAGCGGTAAGCAAAGCACCGATACGACCCATCATCCCTGCACTGTTAAGTTCGTTTAGAGTGCCAGAGGTGGTGTTCGTATCATTTAGTTCGCCATTTACATACAACTTGGTGATAAAATTGCTGCCGTCATTGTAGAAAGACACGGCATAATGAGCGAAGTTTTGTAGAGAACTGGTGTCCAAGTCAACACCGATGGACTGCTGATAAATACCGGATGTACCGGATAGAGCAGTGATAAGAAACGGAGAACCAGAAGCAGCACCAGTTAGTTCTACACGCATGCGACCGTAGTCAGCGGAACCACTAGTGTTGTTGTTCCACATATCGTAAACAACTTCTTTCTCAGTCAAAGATGTGTTGAAAGCATCTTTCTTGAGCCAGAACTCGATGGTTACACCGTTTGTGAAATTAGAACGAAGGTTTGACTGGCGGGTTCCTGATCCATAATCTGAGGGTTCTCCAGCGGTTGTATAGATATCTTCGTCATAAAGGTTAGAAGATTGGAACTTAGAGTTCTCTGGATTGTTAAAAGCATTGGTTAAATTTGTATAAGACGATGCATTAGGGCCGCCATAAAAAGTGATATATTCTAGGCTATTTGGAAGCCCGTATCCGTCGTCCTGCGAGCCGTTTAGTGTTCCCCAACCATCAGCACTTAAAAGAGCATAACCATTAGTTCTTGGGTACTGGTTGTTAAAGATATATTTTTCTACATCTAACAACTCATTGTAAAATTTATTAATCTCAGCGCCAGAGCCATCATACGGATAATAATCATATATCCGCTCTATCGCACCTTTGTAATATAGATAAGCCGATCCATATCTTACAAAATTTTCTGGGTCGGAAAAATCAACTTGTGGGACAAAGGCATTCTGCTTTTCAGAAATTTGCTGAACATTTCTGCTTGATTCTACTTCGCTAAACTGTGTTTTCTGGTCTGTGTTGGAAAGGTAGTTTCTATTGCTATTAGTTGAATCAAAAAGTTTTTTAATACTCATATTCTTCTACTCGGAAAGTGAATGTGTGGGGCTGTTCTGACCAAGAATTTATTGGCTGTTCGTAAAATGCGAACTTAACTGCATATTGATATCCCGGTTGTAACAAGCTCATATCCAAATCAAAATAATTGCCTGATACATCATGAGATAATAATGTGTGAAGATCAGATCCAGTTCCATAAGGAATTGCCTCGTAACCATCCAACGTGCGATAAACGCGATAAGAGGCGCTTTCGATTGTAGTAGTTGGTACATTAGAGGTAGCAACAGTATAAATAGTTGGACTCCAATTCTTATTGCGAACATAGAGATTAAATCTCGCTGTTTCATCACTACGATATCGGCCTCTATTGTTGGTAATATTTAGGATATAAGTTGGCTTTCGCGAAGTAAAAGAAGCGGCTTGAATTACTGGTGTGATCGATCCTGTGAAAAATTCTGTCGTAACGGCATGTTCGTCTTCCAAAGTTCCACTATGCCAAACATCGAAAAGTTTAGTCAATGGTGTACTGGATGCTGTAATTCCCACAGAACACGAATAAATACCAGTAGATACATAGCCTCCCGTAATGCTAGTTGCTCCGTTATAAAGCTGTAGTCTTGAGCCAGAAGGGGCTGTATTACTGACCGAACCAGAATACAAACTAACCATTATTGAACCAGTTGTACCGATTTGAGGTATGTTTGTTAGTCTGCCGCGAACATAGTTATATAAATATAAGGTATTGACATTGTCTTCAGCAGGAGCCAAAGAACTGCTATAATAAAAATTTCCTCTATCGTCGATTACACGAGAGTTCCAGCGAGCTTCAATGACCGGACGTTTGAAAAAATATTGTGTTCCGCGAGCAAAGAACCGCTTTGTATAAAAGGATCTTATTGCTCCTTCTAAATTGGTTACAACAGAAGAATCGGCAGCAGTATCGGCTGCTGTAGCATATGCCTCATATGAAGCCGATAGTCTAATACCAACACCATAATTTGCTTGCGAGGAATCTAACCATTTCTCAACCAAAGTTGTTATATCAAGTTCTAGATCTTCTAAACCATTTTCAAAAGCTTGTACATAACTATATCCACCAGCGACACTATCGTTGTAATCACCACCGGGAGAAGTCCATGTATTCTCTTTAGAAGCCCTCATCCAGTTAGAGCCAGTACTTTCAAATGTTTCGTCTGTATAATATTCTAGATCTAAACCAGTTCCCTCTTCCCAATCGCGGGTAATTGTAGAAACAACCAATTTATAATCTTCTGGAACAGTTTGTGTATGTTGAGCATCAAATAATCGCAAGTAAAAGCTGACAGAACCCGCAGATGGAAGATCCCCAGCCGCACGGTCAGCACTGATGTCGGTTACCGGGAACTTCATAAGAATTCTAGATAATTCTTGAGATCCGGAATCTTGACGACCATAAATCGAATATGCCTCAACAATATCAGAATAACCAGTGTTTGACCCAGTCCCTCTAGTCTGTAAGTCTTCTTTATAAGCATTAACAATAGTATTGTCTGCTATTGCAAGGTATCTTTTTAAAGCCATTATTTAACCATTCCTACAATATCTATAGAAGGATATTTCAACTCTGCCACAGCATTTTTGGGTATTATGATCGAAGAGCCATCTGGTGCCGTGTTCTCGTTAATATCGAATTCTACTTGTGAATAATTCGTGCCAATTTTATTAACTATTTTTACACTTGAAACATTAAGCACACCTTCGACTTCAGACAAAATAGTGTATATATCAGCCACATTTATACTTTCACCAATAAATAGTTTTTCAGTTGTATAACTGTTGCTTAAAGCATTGATACAGCGATCTACCAAAGTAAATTTATCGGTTCCCATGCTTGGTTTTACAGCGAATTCGATGCCGTAATTGATTACAAAAGCATCTATAATATCCAATGTATCGGAAACCATGCGGTAATTGTTCATCCAAGTCTTTAAATTATTTTTTATTGTGCTGTTTGTTGTCACAAAATTGCCAAAACTATCTTCCGAAACAACATACATATTGAGGTTTCGTCTTCTGGAATCAGGATCTCGTTGGATCGAACATCTCTTTACAGAACCAAACTTCTTTGGCATTCTATAGGCGATGTTTTCATAATCTGCTTGGGTTACCGCTCTATTTTGTGTCGGGAAAGTGTCATAAATTCTTCTTTTGATTTCTTCTTTAGATGGATTCGAAACATCGCCAACAATTGGTTCTTCGTTGCTTACTTCCAAAGAATTTATAATTTCATTGACTAAAGTCTGAGATAATCCATTTTGATCGTTAAAATCAAATTGCGAACGAACAACATTATTGATTGTGCCTGTCGATGCATTTGAGCTTCTAGGATTTGTTACTCTATAAGAAATTGTCAATGTGGTTTCAGAAGGAACTATCCCCATGCTTTCAGTTTTTGATAGTCTGGAGGGATCGAATGTGGTATTTGTAACATACGATTTGCCAAATATGTCTACAGCGACAGAAGCAGGATCGGCAACCACATCTGTTTCCCCACTCTTGCCGCTTCCAAATTGTAGAGTTACAGAGTTTCTATTTCTCTCTACAACAAACTTTCGAGAAACCAAAAATGGCTTCAGAATCGAAGGTACATTGTCGTTCTTAAAGTTTGTGTTAGAAATCTCTCTAAAAACAAGATCTTGTGCCAAATAATCAACTTCGTAATATTCATTGCCAGAAGAATCGAAAACAGAGGTTATTTCTGCTATATTTTGAGTAGAAAGAGTGATTCTTTTAAATCTTTCATAAGCTCCAACAGTAACTGTCTCGGTGCCAGTCCTTCCAGAAACTACAGATCCATAAGTTTTAATCGCATAGTATGTTGGTGCCCCAGTAGCCGTATTTGTTCTGGCAACAATAACTTGTGTTTTTGGGTCGGCAAAATCGACATTCTCGGTTAAAATATAACTGTTTCCATTACCACCAGAAAACACTGTTCCTCTTTTTAGAATTGGAATGTATCTTCTGTCCGGACCCATACCTGTAGCACTGGCTGGAACTAAAACAAACAATGAAACTTTGCCATAGGTAGAAGATCTTCCTTCTTCCTTATATCCCATAGTTCTTCCAAGACGAACAATGTTTTGATATTGGTAAGAAGTGTCTAGAAAGCTTTCATTGATATTGTAATCCAAGTAGAAAGACAACTGATCTGCGACATATGAAATGTTATCCAATATCATGGAGTTGAAGGATAATTCACTAAAATCTTTAAACGAATCAGAATAAAAACGCTCTGCAATCTGTGTCAAGTCATTCTTGATACTTTCAAATTCTCTATTGGTATAATTTATTGGTACTATTTTTTTCTGATTCTTTGCCATTTAAAATTCCTCTCAAATAAATAGTGGATATTCAATTTCCCGGCACATTCAATTCTTCTCTTGTAACAACCCCCGGCACAGAATAAGTTAATTTTAAATTTATCCTACTTTCATTGTTTTCTGATTTTGTAAATTCTACACCCTGTATCTGTAAATAAGGCATCCAGTTTGACACTTGTTCTCTTATTTTAGAGTCGATAGAAGCATAAACACTTTCTTCTTGAATCTCAAAAAGGTATCTTTTTATTCCAACCCCCAATCTTGGAGCACCGGGAAGTTCACCGGGACTAACAAGCAAAAGCATTTTTAAATTCTGCTTTATGTTCTCTTTTATGCTGAGAATTTGTTTAAAACCATCACTTGCATCGGCCTCCATATCTCCGTCCATAATGCGTGCTTGATAACTAGACATAGAACTTTACCTCTTTAGTAAGTACTAATTGTCTTCTTTTTTGCATAGCTCGCCTAAAGAATTAAACGGATTATCTGTAACCAAGTTTCTCTTCTTAAACCATGGTAGCAGTTGTCTTCCGGAAGCAGGTCTGAACACATCTCTAAGGCTCTTTTCAAATATCTTTCCGGGGGAGTCTTGGTTATTCGACAAATCTTCAATATTGAAATCTCTAGAATTGTAGTATGTCTTAAAAAGTTTCTTAATTCTTTTTGTAGAATTTACCAGAGTCTCTTGACTCCAGTTATCCCAAGACAGCACTAACAATCCCTTTCTATCAGATCTATCGTCCGGATGCGCCCAAGCACCGACAGGACGATCCAAATTTAATTCATCAATGATAACTTGTCCTGTCAAAGTGTTGACCTCTTCTGGCAATATACCTGCCAAACTTTCTAATTTGGCTTCCAATGACTGGGCAAAGGGATTTGGCTTCTTAACGGTCAATTGGCCGATAGAAGGCAGCATCGCCATATCATTATAAATCGCTGTTAAAGACAAGAACTTATTGACAGGTATAATATACTTCACTAACATTTTAAATTTTGGATCGTCTTTGAGTTCTTTTAACAGACAATATAGTTTTACACTATTTGGTGATAATGTAGAGATGTCCTTTAAAGCTAAGTCCAATGCCCCTAATTCTACGGTCGTAAATTCATAAGCAGTGCCTTCTATAGAGAGAGAAAATTTAAGACCGTATTTGATACCTAGCTCTCCCGTAATGCCTGTTTCTACACCATTTGTATTGGTTACCAACTTCATATCGCCGGGGTATACTTCAGAAACGAGCTTATCTTGATCCTGCGATCTTATTATAGTCATTGCTTCAGAGGTTGAATATCGAGTGCCATCGATAGAAATATATTTTTCCATAATAAAAGGCTTTGTAGTATCAATTGTAGCTGTGTTTAAATCTGCCACATCGCCTATTGGAATTGTCATTATATCAGAAATTGGCTCTAAAACATGATGTGCCTGATCGCTGTGTGTTTCGCCAGCCATGTAGATTACATTGCCGTCTTCGTCAATGTGTACATGATAAAAACCAATGTATTCCTGACCTACTTGTAAAGTTGAGTTTTCGGGTACTCTTGGGCCATAGTTTAGTTCTTTTATTACCAATTCTCCGCCGTAACTGTAGTATGGCTCTTCGACCTCATCATTGTCTTCATATGGTATTTCCGGAAGAGATCCGTATACAGCTTTTACATTTCCATTGTTATCGATGTTCTGATTGACTGTCAAACTAGTACCGGAAGTGTATTCTTCCATAACATAATAATTCATGTCTTTTACATCTGGGTTGAAGCCAATCTCTTCTAGACTCTTGATTAGTTTGCTGGCAATATAGTTTAGTTGTTCGATGACCCATTCTTTCATAACAATCTTGGCATCATCTTCGCTTTTCCTAACTGCTTCTAGATTTTTTTGCATACGATAATTTTTGAGAGTTTGGAATGTTCCTATATCTCCCGCCACTTCTTTACGACTCATCGGATAGTCATACTCGCTTTGTAGATCGTTTAACCTCATTAAAGCTTGTAATACAGCTTCCGGCGGGTCGATATCGCCAATATCGACTCTGTAGGAATACATTTGAACGCATTGCTCTAAAAATCCATACCAGAAATCATTGTCGCTAAAACCAAAGAAATCTCTGTCTTTTGTATTCTTAAAACTTTCTTGCATATTCTCTATGATGTAAGAGGCATATGAAGAACTGAATACATCAGGAAATTTGGGACTAAATTTAGCAAAAGTAGGCAATGTTTTGATTATATGAGCACTAGCATAAATTCTACATGCAGCGATTATAAGCCCGATCATAGCCGATTTTGCTGGTCTTTCAAGAACTCTATTGTAAGGCAACTCAACAATACAGTCAGGATCAGACTTTAATCGTTCGTCTTCTGGAATGTTAGGATATATCTCTGATATTTTATCTTTAATATTATCAAAATTAACCAAGTTTGTTGATTGTGGCTTACAAGGAGAATAATCTGGGAATAGAATATCGACTAAACCATACCAACCTTTGAATTCTGGAGGTTTAACATATATACCGGGTTGTTTATACGAACCACCAAAGTCTTCCGGCTCCAAGTAGAATACTCTAGTTTTTTCTAGTGTACCAGATATTTCGTTTTTATATTGATCGTAGCTGATTCCCAATATCATGTCTTCTTCTTCGAAGTCTGTATCTTTATATGGTATCCAAGTTCCATTGTCATTTATACCATATTGTGTGTCCTCAACTGTCAAGGTTTCGGCAACGGCACCATAAAGCCAAGCATTAACTTCTGATTCTGTGTCTGCAACAGCTTTAAAGATATTCTCCATCATTGAATTGGAGGTGGTATTCCGATAATCTCTCAATCGATTCAAGCTAAGACCAGTTACTCCAGATCTTTCTAAAATTCCTTTTAGCAAATGTGTTTGTGGCTGATAACTCGATTGTTGTGTAAAACAGTTCTGGAAGCTCTGATACTTTTCGAGTTCTTCTCTTATATCGTCAAAAGTATCGTCAACAGATAGAAAGTTAAATCTAGTGCCTGTTTCGATGTCAGTGTCACTATTTTTTTCAGATTCCTCGCTTGTTATCACTTCATCGCCGTCTACTTGGATATCTATAGCTGTTTTTTTATTATAACTTTTTGCTGCCAAGTTCTGTCTTTCATCAATCATAATTCGCATGTTATCGCTATAAATATTTACTTTTGCTCCTTCGACTTCGTTGATCTCCGATGTGTAAGCCGATATATCAAAGCCATATTCATACTCTGATTCTTCAAATCTTCTGTATCCGTTGGCATAATCATTATAACTTAACATTATATCTTTTTGGTCTTTCTTGACTTTATATGTTATCTTTAGGCCGTCGATATCACCGTCGCTATCGTATGTGTAGACACTATCGACATTATATGATGTGTCGCTCATAAATATGTCACCAGCACTGTTTTTTTCTTTTCTGCTGGTTATAGCCATTGTTTTGGAATATTCGTCGCTTGATGAATTGTTATAGTTTATTAGCCTAGTATTTTGATCGATCTGATCGTTCATGTAAAGCTGCAAATAAGCAGCCATCTTTTCTGGATAAGCACCGTTACGGTTACTTTGGTCTAATCTGTCTAGTACGATAGCCGCAGCCGGGTTAGCCAAACCAACTGCTGCGACAGTCGCAGCATCCGGAAAGAAAGTACCATATTGATCAACATAAAAAGGGTTTATGCTAGATTTTCTAATGTGAGTCGTTAAGGGCATGCCATCTGTATCTGACATCATCATGTTGATCATGCCCCAGTTATCATCTGTTGGTCCGTTACCCAACATGTCTTTCGAATAAGCAATCTGTAATAGTTCCATATCGTTTCCTAGACCATTGGTAACCGCCGCTATGGTTTCCTGTGGTTCATAAGGCAACAGTCCGTTATCACAGCCGGGATCCGAAGCAATCGGAGGCAAGTTGTTGGCGATATAATCACCTTGTAAGGCAGACTGTAGATCACTTAGGTCGTCCGGATTAAACTGATTATCACATAATTTAGATATTTGTTCACTGCTGGCTCTGCCTGCCAAAATATCAGACCTAGCCCCACAGAATTCTGCCAAAGCTAGTTCAGAAGCACATAGACTAGGATTAACCGGAGTTTGATCTTGATCGTTAATCTGATTTGATACATCCCGCAAAGTATCTTTGAAGCTAGAAGGCATCAACTGTCCCATGCTAGAAAACATTTCCGATATCGATTCTGGGTTTGATAAAGCATCGGAAAACTCTGGATGCTCTGAATTTACAACTTCACTTAAAATGGTAGCAGCTTCGGAAGACATGTTACCTAAAAATGCATCTGCCATTTCTTTTTGTGTTAAAGAGTTTGCCATGCTTTCCGCTAGGGATAAAGTTGCATCTTGGTTAGCAAATGCTTGAGCACCAACACCAAAATTTGCCAACATATCAACAATAGCATTGTTTATGTCTTCATCACTAGCATCTTCACCACACACAGCATTTCTAAAAATACTGCTAAGAGTCTCGACACCTGCCGCACTACCAGTGACCAAGCCTGCCGCTGTAGACCCCACAACCCCCAAAGCACTGCATACAGCACTGCCAATAATATCACATATTTTTACAAAAAGTTTTACCAGTATACACATTACTAATTGTAAAATAACATTTTGCAATGCTTCGAACAGAGCCTTAAAAATGTCTGCTTTAATCGACAACCAAGCATTAGGGTTAACTAATTTTGGAAGTGTGATATCATTTATATTTCTGCAAAATGGTAGTTCTAGATCTTTGATAAAATCAAATACTGTTGGGTTAAATATTGGAGGTCTGGGACACTGAACATTCAACAAAGCCGTACTAATAAGTCTAGCACCGGGGAAACGATTTAATTGATCTACCAATTCTAAAAGATTATCAGCATAATATTCTAATAATGCAGCGATATAAGCTTGTATCAGTTGACTTTGTTTTATTTCTCCAGCAGGATTTTCAAATTTTTGTGCTAGTGTTCTTTTTGCTGCATTTGGATCTGCCTCGTCAACTATAAAGCCGCCACCTTCTTCTAGCCAGCCATAAACTCTTTTCTGCCTAGATTCTTCTGTTCCTTCCTCGGTTGTTCCGGATCCAGAAACTTGTGTTTGTGTGTCTAATTGCTTTAATGTAGTTATATTATTACCAGCAATTGCATCTGAAACTTTTTGTGCCGTTGAGTCTGCCTTGAAGATATCCCCTTCTTTCAGCTTCTTTTGTGCCAATGCATCTAATTCTGCTTGCTGTTCTGCGGGTAAACCAAAGAAAAGATCTTTAAAACTTTGGATATTCATTGCTTGCAATGCCGATCTTGCCACTGCTGCTAAGGCTTGTTCTAAAGATAGGCCACCCATTAAACAAGTTATTGCTTGTGTTAGTGCGGCCTCAAGACCACACAGCTTTAGTTCTCCTAATGCTCCGGATTCGCCAATCTGCAAACAATTTAAATCACCAGCCAAACTTAAACAAATTAAATCCAATGGATCATTTTGCACCGTGATAGTTCCGAAAGCTTGTCCCTTAGCCGCATTTAAGAAATCTTCTAAATTTTCTCTCCCGGCAAACAAATCAATGCCTAAAGACTGCCTGATTGTTCTAAGTTCTTCTTCGGAGGTATTACAATATCTTTCTCTCCATTTAACAGCCAAAGCATCAGAAAAAGAAAACTCTCTATCAAAAAAGCTTCCATCAAAAACTTTGTTTTCTATAGCTTGCTGCACACACCCCGCAGCACTTTGTACGGCACCCACAGCTTGATTGGCACCGATTAATTCTACTCTAGGGTATGTGTAGTCTATAATAAAATCTTTCCAAGGCTTTGGCTCGCGAGCCTGTAAGTCTTGATCCATCTTGTCTAGTTGGCAGAAATATGCTACAGCAGTCTTGTCTTTCCAGCCATTTAGCTTTTTTAGCAATTTAAGCTTTTTGGTAAACACTGTTGGCTTTATGCCGCATCTTTCTGTGTAAACCTTTAGCTTGTTGATGTTGTATTCTGAATCAAAATACATTTCTATTTTTGTGACAGGTTCGGAGATAAAAGGAAATCCTCTTAATTTTCGTATAGCAAAACCTCTATCAGTCAAGAACTTGTCTAAATTTGTATAGACCAATTCTAATCTTGCTTTTTTGTTTTCCTCGCCGTTGAGTCCTAAACCAAAATCTCCGTAATACTTGAGATCAAACTCTTTTCCTTTTGTTTTCCCCTGAGAGAATACAAATCTTTGTAAGCCATTGCTAAAACCAAATATCTTGTAATATCGATTATATAATTTAAGACCCTTTCTGACTCTCAATAATTTGTCTTGCAAGTCAGAAGTCATATAAGTAACTACAATATCTTCTACTTGGCAGGGATCATCTTCGTTTTCATCGTCCTCTTCGGCTTGTTCTATTGCCTCAAGAATATCATGAGCTATAGAATATAAAAGCTTTAATTTTGATTTTGGACGAGCTTGTAAGTCGTAATCGGTACATTCAAGATTCTCGACTACCAGTTGTATCGCTCCGGGTGTTGTTTCGCGATCATAAGCCTCAAGCAACTCAATTGCGGCAGGTTCTTTATATTTATTGAAAATCTCTGCTAGTGCTTTACCAGCATCGCCTTCAGTCATACCGGTCTTGAATCCGGTACTACTTTCTTGGGTTCTGTAAGTTATTTGATACTTACAAATCTTTTCATTTAAAAATGGCTCTTTTTGTGTTTTCCAATCTGGCACCAATGCATTATCATTGGGTATGCATGTCGGGCATACTTTGCCTTCTAATACAACTTCATCGATCTTACATTCATCGTTGTGTAAATCACCATCAGCATCTTGAAATGGTAAAAATTTTGATTCAGCCATTTTAAAAACCTTCTAATTTGTTCTTACATTAGAACTTACGATTCTTGTGCTTCCAAGTTTATTTAAGTAATTTAGTTCCCATAAAGTCGAACTAGTTCTGGTATTATAAAGACTTGTCAAGACTCTCGTATATATTCCCATGTTTACAGGCGGAGCCGCTGCTGCCGTCCAAGGTGTTAAAGGATTGACTGCCACCACTGAGTTATAACCAGTTTGCAAAAGTCCTAACCAATAAACAGCACTCCATATTTCGCCCATAAGTTTATTTAGTTCTTTAAGACATTCTTCTGTTCTTTCTCCCAAAGCGACACCTTGGACATTATCATAATTGTTGCCTGCCACTAGATCGATTTTTGGAGCGGGAGAAATCGTTCCTCCAAGGGAATTTTTTTCTTCTCCGCCACTGGTGCTGAATATTTTTCCTGTGACGATTTTAACACCTTCACGGCCTACCAATCTTACTAAATCTGCTTTTGCTGCGACAGCGGATCGACCACCAATAATAGGCGGGTCTTTATCCCCCGACTCAATATTTAATTCTTTATCAATATCCGTTAAACGACAGATATAAATTCTAGCTGCATCAGCCATGTGATTGTTGTTTACAGGCTCCCCTTCTCTTGGCCCGGTATTGTTGTTAAGAACTGTACCTCGACCAACTACCAAATCGATTGCTTCTGCTGGTAATCCAATGGCTCCGTAACCAGATGTTTCTGTTGGTCCCAATGGAATTTGTCCCATAGTAATAAAAGCCCCTTGATTCTGGATTATTTTTGCTCCAACAGGCGAGTTATATCTTATGGTGGTTCTGTTTAATGGTGTATTAAACAAACCCGTATTTGTCGGAACACCATTAATTGGCAAACCTTGATCGATAAAATCTTGGGCTTTCTTTAAGTTTCGATTGTTGCCTAGTATTAGGTCTTTATTTTTCTTTTCTTTTGACATCTTATTATTATATATTTGCTAGCAGGACAACACTATTGTTGTAGCAGTTACTCCGAAGCAGCGGGAGCAGGGGGGCCTTGTTGGCGGTACACTTGCAATTGAACCGTGACCCCTTCTGCTTGTTCGGCTGTTATCGGTGTTTGTTGGTTCTGGTTCTGTCGTGCTCGTTCAGCTTCTTCTCGTTCAGCTTTAAAGGTATAGTATTGTGTTAATAGCTCTTGGAGTTTCGGATCATTAGCAATGATACTCGCAGCGGTTTTAAGATCGTTTTTGGCTCGTTCATAGCCATATCTTGACGAGCCTTTATTATTATTTATACCGGTGTAGAAACTGTCTGTTAGTTGTAGATCTTGTTGTGGCAAAGGTTTATTTCCCGGTGCGCTCGTCGGCCCGATTTCTCCTGCTTTATAGGGCTGCCTTGTATTTGGATTCGGGCCAGCTTGGAAGAAAGCCCATTCTAGTGCGATTTGTTTATATGCTTCATCTAGTTTGCTCTGGTCGGGGGGGAATGCATTGCCGTCTTTATCTCTGCCCATTAGATAGTTGCCTAGTGCTGATCTTTTATTCATCATGGATACAACAGCAAACATATCTTGGGTTTTTTTATCAAATCTATCTCTATATTGTAATGGTAAAAAATAACTAATTATGGTTTTTATTGTTCCGGGCATAAATTGATAGGCACCGACTGCTGCTGGTCTTTGCGGCCCATTTCTATTTAATCTATAGTCGTATTGTCTTCCGTTGATAAGAACCTCGCTGGGTGAAGCTTGTATTAGACTTATTTCGTTTACTGATAATCTGGTTATGGGTGGTTTTCTGGTATCTATAATAGCAGATGTAGTTTTGCTGCTCACCAAATCCTGATTTGAACCAGCATTATACACAGTGTAATCGCCGCCCTCACCACTTCGAATCTCTCGGAACAGATTTGTCTCTGCTAGTAGTAAAGTCAATCTTTCGTATATATCGTTTGCTGTTGGTTGATTGCCAAGTGGTAAAAATCTAGCGTTATCGGCGTAGTCAGTCACCGGACTCATTGCAACAATATCACCCAAAAAGTCTCCTTGTGCGAAACTTAATTGCGATAGTTCATAACAATCGGCACTTACTTGTAAATCCGCTTCTTTGTAAGCTGCAATTCCTAAGAACCTACAGTACTCTAAATTGTAGATAGATAATCCATCACCGGGTTCCAATGTAACATCAACCAAACATCCAATGGAAACATTTGGATTTTCATATGCCAGCACAGTCGTATGTAACGAAGCGATTGATTTTACATATTCTAAATTGCTGGCTACAGTAGCATCGCAAGGGTCAGGCAAAAGACTATGTGGACTATATTCATCGATTATTCGGCCTTTAAAAGCATAAATCGGTGGATTTCGCGAACCATCTAATTTTCTAGGAGCAGTAATAACTTTCATACGAAATTGGTCTTTCTTTTGATATGTTGAATATCCACTACCAATTCTAGAAAAACCCTCGAATATTAGTTCGGGATTTGTTATATTTCTGTTATAGTCAAAACTATCAGAACCCATTAGCTAGCTTCTCCTTGAATCAAATCGAACAAGTTATCTTTGTCTTCTTCGCTGAGTTCAAGGCTTTCTACCGCTGTCTTTTGTTTTAGGCCGATGATTTTTACCAACTGCTCGTTGGACCTTTGCATCGTTTCAATATGCTTTGCTGCAACTGGACTGAGATATTTATTTTGTTCTGCGTCAGCCGCAATAGCAGTTGCGATTTCATTTAGAAACTCTCGTGCTAAGTCACGGTCACCACGGATATTGTCTAATGCCTCATCTAAAAGATCGTCTAGCTTGTTACTCATATTTGTCCTGTATCCCATTCTTCTTTGAAAGCAGAATATCGCTTTCGGAACTTCTTGAGCGAATTGACAATCTGTTTGGTGTTTAGATTGGTTATCTCGCGAAGATATAAGTAAATAGCCTTCTTATTAAAAATTTCTATTTCCTCTTTGGACTCAAAAAGTATCATAATGGCCTGATAGACTTTCTGATCGTTCTCTTTCATTCCGGACATGTCCCAAGATTTGATTTCATTATAAAAATTATTCCAGAACTCTTTTTCCATTCTCTCGGTTAGATAAGACTCATCGGTAACCAAGTGTCGCTGCTTTTGATTATTGCTGATATTATCAATATCAATCTCTCTTTCATTTCGCTTTTGTTGTACCTTTACTTTGCCAATAAACCAGTTTTTTGTAATAACCGAAAAGTAAGAAAAAGCCTTTGCTTTATTGGGGTCATATTTCTCTAAAATAGTGACAAGCCAAATCTTGCATTCTTCTTTAAGATAATCAATATTAGGAAGGTTGGTAAATTTGTAAGTATAAACAATTTTGTCTACCATCTCGCTAAAAGCTGGCTGAATGTAACCTTCGTATAGTTCTGATCTTTCTTTTATACAGCTAGAAGCAACATAATCCAGAACTGCTTTTTCATGTACTTTTGTAAAGTAATGATTTTTAGTTCTGGCTCTTCGCTTCTTCTTCATCATCGGCTGTGTCATCTACATCGTTCTCCTCTTCTACGATATCTGTTGTCAAAGAATATACTCTCTCGAAAGTACTTAAATACTCGTCATATGATTTGGCATGATCCATTAAAGATTGTAGTGTTTCATCTCCATAAAATACTTCCAAGTTATAAACTGATTGTACATGATTGGCAAAATTTGTAGTCATTTGCTGAATGTCTCCGAGTTCTTCCGAAATAGACAACAACTCTACTAAGAGCCGACGCGAGTATACAACCATAAAAACATTAAATACTATTGACAACATAGAAATTGCCAATAGTATCATTTCAAGACGGCTCATATGTTTCCTCTCTTGCTTTTTTCTTTTCTTCTTCTAAGATCTTACGATTATCTTCAATGTGCTGGTTTGTTAGGTCGCCAACTTTTTTGTTCTTCTCTGCTACGACTTTGTATGTTGGTGATGTTATTAGTCTTTCAATACCATCTTCCAAGCACTGGATACACTGACTCCGTGTATCACTCATTCCATGATACACGAAGAATTCAGTGTCGCAAGACTTACAGTAATACCTGTACTTCGGCATTACTCTGCTGCCATATTCCGCAGGTCTTGTTCTGTAACTTCGCTATTGTCGCTAAAACGAACAGTTGGGGGATTCATTACCACCAATCCATCATCGCCGGATTGTAGCTCAAAACCACGAAGGATTGGTACAATGTCCAACTGGTTTAGCAAAGACTCCTGTAGAGCCATCATAATCGCTCCAAGTGCCTGATTTGAAAGTCTCATTGGTTCCATATTAATCTCCTTTTACCATTTAAAATTATTTTTGTAGTATTCCACTATTCCTTGAATCTCATCATCGAATACTTTTTGTGGCTTCCAGCCCAAACTTCTTAGTTTTGTATCATCAAGGGCATATCTAACATCTTGACCCTCTCTTTTGTATCCTAAATCGACATATTCTGTACAATCTCGATTATCATTATAATAGCATTGAATAATTTTTTGTACTGTTTCTTTGTTCTTTTGTTCGAAACCGCCAGCAATGTTGTAGATTTCGTTAACATTTCCGGATTCTATAATCTTTATAACTGCTGCTGCTGTATCATCAGCATGTAGCCAGTTTCTAATCGGCTCCCCTTCATCATGAAGTCGAATCTTTTTGCCTCTTTGTAGCATTTTAACTGAAACAGGTATTAGTTTTTCTGGATATTGTCCGATACCATAGTTGTTTGTTGGCCTTACGATCAAGTACTTGATTCCATAAGTTCTCGCCCAAGCAAATATAAGCATATCTGATGAAGCCTTTGAGGCGGAATATGGGTTTGATGGCTTTAAAATATCAGTCTCTACATGACTACCCGATTCGATATCTCCGTAAACTTCATCTGTGCTGAAGTGTAGGAAAACAGGCTGTTCAGAAACATTGTTTTGCTTTCTTCGTATTAGATCGAGCAAATTCTTGACACCTAAAACATTAGTATGTATAAAATCATTTGAGTCAACAATGCTGTTTCCAACATGAGATTCCGCAGCTACATTGATCACATAATCACAATCAGGCAAATAATCTAGATTAGCGATATCTTCTTTTACAAAAGTAAAATTATCGTATTCGCCGAACTCATATATAAGATTTTTATTTGCTGCATATGTCACCGAATCAATACCATAAACTTGCCATCCCATATCTAGACATTGTTTTGTTAAATGGGATCCTATAAGCCCCAGACAACCTGTGATAACAACTAATTTCATGATATAACTCCTACAAAATCACTACAAATTCCTGCAATGTCTAGGTTAGCATAATACTGTGTTTCCTTTAAGTTTTTACACACAATGACAGAATTTTTGCATATTGGTTTATTGGGATATGTCCAGATATAACCTTTACTGGTCAAGGTATAATCATCTTCTTGATGCCAGAAGCAGTGGATACCCTCGTTTAACATTAAAGAAAGTGCTTCTAAATTTTTAGCATGACACCAAAAATTATCGTTTTTCAAGTATTGTATATCTATTTTATTTAAAGGCTCATCGTGTCCTAAAAATATCTCACCATCAACAAGCCAGACATCTATCTCTATATTATATCCTTTTTCTGTTAGTTTATTAAGAAAAAATGGGTTATTTTCTTGTTTTTTTGCAGAGCCGTGTGTATTGCCCCTATGTGAAATTAAAAACACTAGAATCCTCCATAATAAGGATATCCTGCTTTTACACCCCACAAATTGTCATCGCTCATTTCAGAAATTAATTTTTTAGTGTTTAAGTCCCAATTACCCTCAACTGTTACCCATTTTATGTTTTTTGGATTTAAAAATAAACAATTTTGTCTTAAATATGAATATATTTCTAAGTTATTCTTGCGACTTATGTCTTCCATGTTATCATACAAATTATATAAACCGCTTTTATTGTAGTTCCATTCATTTTCAACCCATATCTCAAGTAACTTTTTTGTTGATCCAGCCATAAATAAATCACCAATCATTCTTTTTACAAAACATGTTTGCTCTGATAAAATTAAATCATTTTCTTGTAATAAAGAAAGTAAGCTATTTGTGTTGAGTATTAGATCACAATATCTTAGTTTTATTGTTCTTTCTATTCCAAGATTATTTAATATTTTAAAAGACTCAATACAAAATTTGGGATGACCTCTTCCTATTTCTTTATTGTCAATCTTATCTTCCCAATAAACCTCATCAACTATTTTTATTATACTTGATGGTGGCCTAACACCATGTCCTGCTAATACAATAAAAAAATCTGATTTATTTTTAAAAAAATTAATAACATATTCTAACATGTCAAATTTGAACACTTCATTTTCTCTAACATGTAAATGTGATAAGACTAAACCTATTTTACTTTTCATAATTAAAATTCTCGAAATCTTTCTTATAAACTCTCCTAACCACTTCTTTCATTTCTTCTGAATAAAACAAAGGCTCTATTTTGGTAGAGTTTCTCAACTTTGGAATATTTTTGTTTTGTATATCTAAAAATGATAATATTGTTCTTACATCTTGCAAATAATTTTCATATCTGCCTAAAAAATCAACCCCCAATTTTCCGTCAACAAAAAGATAATCTGTTTGTGGCTGAAGGTGAATATAGTTTTTATATTCTTTTACTTCTAAGTTTAGTATAAAATCTTCAAACGATTTAGTCTGTTTTAACGATATAGCCCATGTATGGTCAAGTGACCACTTGAAATCGCAATAAATACTATGTAATCTTTCGTATGGGTTCCTTACAAATCCAAATTTATAATATGATTTATATTTTTCATTAATCAATAAAATGTCTCGCAAAAACATATGATAAAATTCTGGCTTTGGGTCTTCCATTATACCAAAGAGTCTTCTCAATGTAGTTGATCCCGTTTTTGCAACACATACACCAATAATCTTTTTTTCATGATCTATAATCATAGTTATCTCTTACTCTGTGGTGATTACTGAAATTATTTATATATTTTTTATTAGCACTGCCCCAAGAAGCGGTAAATGGACTACATCTGTTAATATCAATAATTTCAATATTATTCAAAAATGTTTCTTTAGCTTGAGAATTTATTTTTTGTCCTATTTGTATATCAAATTTACTAGAGTCAACAAGATTCATGTGCTTTAGTATTGATTTGCATAATATTGTTTCAGCAATATGTGGGCCTTGAATCATCCAACTCTGTAAAGGCTTCTTTTTTGTATAACATTTTAAAAGTTCCTCTACCCCTTTTAAAAGATATTTTGTTTTACACAAAAATATGTGATCTCCAAAATGATATGAAGCATCGTTCCTAACAAATATGTTACCACAAATTATCTTATCATTTTCCATGGATTCCAAAAAAGGAAACAAATTGCCATAGAATTCATCACTTCTAGTTTTCAACACAAACTCGGTGTCAGTCTCTTTTAAACCGTTATACATTGAAGTTAAAGCATAATAAAAGGTACTTTTTTTGTCTGCTCCAACAATATCATTTATATCTGGCATTTCTTTTAAAACAGTTTTTATGTTTTTGTGTGCTAGTAGGTGTTCTAAATTTTCTACATTCATATCCTTCCAAGAACTAACAACAACTTTACCAAATTGTTTATAATTTTTAATAGCATTAATAGAAGTTAAATCTAACGGACCTTGGATTAAAATAGTCAAATTATCGTGATACATTGACATAATAAGGATTTCCTGAATAAATTATGTTTTTAAATTTACCTTCTAATTCTTCACTAGTCGGCCAGCACTGCTGTAAGTTTTTAAAACCGCTTAAATGTTTTCTGTCATCAGTTGCCCAATGTGACCAACCAGCACTGGCATAGTCCTTGTCACGACCAGCACCTATTAAAATTACTGGTATTTTTTCATAATCGATATAAGTTCTGATTATTTCAAATGGACGATATAAAATAAATGGTGTCATAGAATAACAAACAGGTATTTTTCCGTCTAATGCTAACCCGCATGCCATTCCCAGCATAAGCTGTTCCGCTGCTCCGGGGTTTAAAACTCTGTCTGGGAACTCTTCTCTCATTTTATCAAAATGTCCGTATCCCAGATCACCTATAACAAAAACAATATCCTCATTGTTTTTCATTTCTTGATGTAATAATTTTACAAATGTTTTTCTAACACTCATTATTTAGCACCTCAACTGCTTCTTCATATTGTTGTTTGTTTATTTTGATGTAATGGGCATCCAAACCCCACAAAAATGTAAATGGAAATGTTTGTTGCTCAGTGCGATGAAAGTTTATCCTTGGTAAAAAAGCACGGCATCTTTTTTCTAAGTAATCTATATCCATTTCGTCGTAACATGCATATCCATTGGCATTTACATGTACTTCAATGTTTTGAAGACCTTTTTCCTCTATATATCTTAAAGCTTCCCATACAGATCCTTCAGTTGATTCACCGTCACTGATCATTACATGTACTGTTCTATCTGGGTTTGCTATAGCTCTGCCAACTGCTATCATTATGCCCATTCCAAGACTGCCGGTAGAAGCATATATATGATTTTCTTCATCATGATTTGGATGACCGCCGTGTTTTTTGACCAATTTATCAGCATCAATATGATCATAATATTTTTCTAGAACACTGTATAATGCATATGCAGCATGACCATTAGATAAAATAAATATATCTTCTTCTTTCTTAGTTTTAAATATGTTATCGATAATATCAACACAAGAAAAACAACTTCCTACATGTTCTTCATTATGCTCATATAATAGTTTCAACAATCTTTTATGTAAATTTAAATCTTTCAAGAATCACCCTATAGTTTTTTTCATTCTAGTCATATGTCTACCGCCATCAAAACTACTTTTTTTCCATATTTTTATCATACGGTCTAACATATCTTCAGAAACATATTTTTCTGGGATTGTAAAGAAATTGGCACAGTTATGTCTTACAGCATATTCAGCCATATATTCATCGATAACCAAAGCAGATCGTATACCATCTAAATGATTCGCCAAAATATTAACACCTTGACCCGTTCTACAAAATCCCATTCCAAAGTCACAGACTTTATTATGCATGGATTTAACTGCTGCTACAACATATTCGTTATAGTCACAATCTTTTGCAAAATATGTCCCAAAATCAATATATGGAACATCATTTTCTTCTAGAAGTTTTTTTGCCATCTCTTTAATATTAAAACCAGAGTGGTCACAACATAAAGCGACTGGTTTTTGTCCAAAACGAGTGGTAACATGCTCGACAAAAAATTCCAGTTCCGGAGGAGTGCCTAGAACATGCATTTTTTCTACCTGTTTGATCCCTACTTTTGCCCCATCTCTGATCATAAGATTATACATTGGACAAATATAAAACTCTCCCTTTGTTCTTATATTTTTTGAAATCATCTCTTCAGCATATTGAACAAACATTTTTCCTGTTTTATAATAGTAAACACCAACAGCAGCATTTTGACTGATTACTTCTTTTTCTGCTGTTCTATTAGCATAACCATTTTCATTTATCTCTACATAACTATGTGCTGGACTATTGGCTTTAAATGTTAGAAGAAATCCATCTAAATCGTCTGAAATTTCGGAAGGATTGAATTTGTTTTGAAAATATACATCTGGTGTGTAAATTAACAAAGGCAAATCATTATTAATAAGATCTTTTGCCAAAAGACATGTTGACACCGAACCGTCTGTAACCCTATCGATTACTACAATTTTTATTTCATTTCCAAACTTATTTCTAAGAATATGATCAATAGAAAAATTATTTATATGTTCTAGCCTTACCGCGAAGATAATATTGCATTCTTCTGTATTAATAGAATCCATAGACCAATCGATAATATGTTTATCTTTAGACATAATAAGTGGCTTCGGCATAGTGTAGCCTTGATCTAAAAATCTTTGTGCCCTACCAGCGATAGGAAGCAATAAATTGTATTTTTTCACTCTGCATCTCTCCCAATAAGTGTTTTTGTTGTTTTAATCATAGCATCTTTGGCACTTGTTTTTAAATCTTTTAAAAAATAATTTTCAATAAAACAGGCCGCATATATATCCCCTGCACCATTGACATTTAAATTTGTAATTGGTGTCATTGTCTCTTCATAATCAATCATTCCATTAACACAAACTTCTATTCCATTTTCATCATGAAATATAATAGGAGTATTAATTACTACTGCTTTGTACAAATGTTTTCTTTCTCTAGAGTCAAATATAATAGTGCTTTGTTTCATTAAATCTACATACACATCCCTATCTGTGTTTGTACAAAAATCTATACTAAACGGGATATTAATATCTTTTAATTGTTGATGGCATTCTAGATCATCGATATAGCACACATGAACCCAATCATGTACTTGATTAATTTTGTTTATGATGCTTTTTGAAATTTTGGATGTCTGATTTGTTTTTACAAATGAAGTTCTTTTACTAAAATCTTCCTCGCTTAAAATATAAGCACATTTTTCGCCTAACTCGTACAAAGATATGTCTAAACCATAGTTTTTTACATAAAAAAAATTATTAATACCGCCATTTCTTTTGATTATTTTAGAACACTCATTTGTTTCATTATGCTCTATCCTATTCAAATAGATGATTGTATCTAAATATTTCTTTCCCAATAACCCTAGAGATTTCATTAGAAAACTTCTTTTTTGTCTAATGCTTCTATGTCCTCAAAAGAACAATCTTCAATAAGTTTTTTGTCTAATAATACTTCGAATAATTCTGCTATTACATTGTCGCCACCTTTATTATTCAGGATCCCCTCGATACCACACAGATTTTTTATTTTTCTCACGGCATCGGACGGGCAATAAGGGTGGCCGACGGCTTCCATTATAGAATAATCAAATAAATCATCACCTATGTACATCATTTCTTCTGGCTTTGCATTATACATTGTTGATAAAAGTGGTAAAAAATCCACTTTATCTTTCCCTCTTGCAGAAAAGAAATCAATTTTTCTGTTTTCAGCCATCGCCTTATTAACTCTTTCATCACCGGATAAAAAGCACACATTAACACCGGAACCCTTTAGTCTTTTTATCGCTGTAAAATCTTTATCACAATAAGTTTTTGCGAAAGGAATGCCGTCTACTCCGTAGTATTTTTTGCCATCTGTTAAAACCCCATCAATATCTAAAATAACTAATTTTATCATATCGTACCTCTCAAATTTGAATCAATATTATAAAGTTTTAATAATCTTTTCAATTTGTTTGGATAGCCCGAAATGTTCCACTTGCCTTTAACTATTGCTGTGGCTATATACGGGTAAACATCCGAATCATAATGATGATCGCCGATCTTTTCTTCACCAGAATAATGAAAAAGGCCCTTAATATTTTTTTGTCGGCAAGTTTCTTGAACTTTTATCTCAAATTCTCTAAGATGTTCTATCTTTGTACTTTTGCATATTTCCAATAAAACATTTGTTTTGCATATTGTTGGCTGCACACTGAAGAAGTATTGAGAATAATTTGGAACAACAAATAAGCTTTCTTTCTTATATCTATATTCTGGAGGGTCAACAGATCTTAATAATCTAATAAAATCAATATTGTCATTGTATACTATATCTTCATATTTTGACAGTTTTAATTTATCTGGTTCATCATATAAAAACATGTCTTCATGATGATATATACAAATTGGTTCTTGTACTTTTTCTAAACAGGTAGCAATTCTATTCGAATAACTATCTTCATTATTATAATATATTATGTTCCAATTTTCGGGTACTAGATCGTTATCGGCATCATCACAAAATATATATTTTTTATATTCTGCCATGTGCTTATCAGCCTGTTTTATGAACGGTCGCCATGCATCACTATAAGAAGAATGACTATACATAAACAAACATACATCTTTTTTCATCACAAATCCTTCGTTATATCAATAAATTTACACTTTTTATATAAACCTGTATCTATCATATACCATTTATAAAGTTTATGATTGTCAACACAAGCCCATTTATCCCATTTTTTTAAATTTTTGCTCTTTTGTTTTTCATCTAAAAAAAACTCATTACTAAATTGGTCTTTGGAATTACTATCAGGCCAATGATTTAAGACACTGTTTACATATTCACTATCTTTTTGATAATAGCTTGGAAGTTTTGTATGCAATTTTGATAAAATATCGATATTTTTAGAATTAGAAAAAAACCAGTGATCTGCAAAACCGTGATTTAGTTGATCCCAAAATGCACTATAAACATATTCCATGTTTAATTTTGGATTGAAATTAATATTTGTTGCATAATATTTTGTTTTATGTTGTTTGCCTCTCTGACCTAAATCAAATCGCCCTATAATAACAGTATCATAAACAAAATTGTTTTCTATTTCATATTTTTTTTTCAACTCTACTGATTTCATTCTGGAGTAGGATACACTAAGAGTTTTAAAAATATTATTTGTTGAATACATTCCCGGTGCTTTTCCGGTTGGGCCGAAGAACCACCCCTCGTCGCATTCTTTCAATATTTTTTTAAAATCTTTCTGTTCTTCAAATATACAAGATGTAATGTTATAAGCTTTTTTGACTATTTTTTCATTCTTCATGTCCCAACTGTGTACAAAAACATCAACATTATTATTTGAAATTATCTTTCTTTTTATATATTCATTTCCCCTCAATGACTCAAATAGGCCACCAGCATTTTCAAAATATCCACTTAAACAAAGAGCGATTCTCATTAAACTGTCTCTATATCTTTAAAGAGAGGAAATTCACGCAAATCTCTATAAAAAGGCTCTTCAGGTAAATCTTCTACATGATCAGGATAGTTCTGCATAAGCATTAAGCCCCTTGCTGCTTGCTCTGGAGTCATGTAGGCATTCCAGCCGTTTATTTCGATATTGTCTTCATGATACATTACTTCTCCGCGACCTTCATATCTGCCCTTTCTGAACCATTTCGCGGCTTCTTCATCATCAGTAAGAATCATTCCGCCTTTTCCAATTTTAAGATGTTTCTTAATATGGAATGATAGGCACATAAAAGAACCGGGAATATACATGCCACTAGTAAATCTTTTTGCTGCATCATAGATCGGGTAAGGCTCTAGTTGATATACTCCTTTCCAGCGATAATCCTTGAACTTTACAGTACCTCCAGCATGTATGACCGACTGCGGAACTGATAAATAAGTTCTAGCAGGGATTGTTACTTCATGAACTTTTAGATATTCACAACACAAAAGTAGGGCATCTGTGCAATTGTCTGTAGAAACAGCATACTTTGAGCCGCAATAGTCTGCGACAGTTTCTTCAAACATTTTAACTATTTTGTATGGGTTGTGTCTCATCTAAAACCTCGGCTATAAAAATATAATCATCAATATCAGATGTTTTGCTTTTTTTTCTAAAAGTATATTTTTGATTAATGTTTAAAAACATATTTTTTAAATTATCTAAGTTATCAGAATAATATTTTTCGTATTGTTTCATGTCATCTATCATAATTTTATGATTTTTGATATTGTGTTGAGAGATAATTTCTATTTCTTTGTATATTGGGAAAAGAATTTCTGCTCCTTCTTCGCCACTAAGAGGGGATCCTATATCCGGACCCCAGTGTGCATCTAACCAAAAAGTTGTCCTTTCTTTTATATTTTGTACAATAGAGGGCAAAACTTCTACTGTGTCTCCCAAAACTAAAGTTATTTTTGCACCTGCCACTTCCAATACAAATAAGTTGTCTTTTTTGTAAGAACTAAATTCCTGTCCCAATAAAGAAACATTTAAGAGTAGTTTCATAATATTGTGTTTATAAATTTTTTCATTTATTTCGATAGAAATTATATTATTAGCTCCTTTTATAAGTGCGCTTATAACTCCATGACAAAAAAATGTTCCTGTCTCAACAAAATTATTTTCGATTTCATTATCCCAAGAATTGTGTTTTAATATTTCGTTTGTATCTATCACAATCCAATCATTAGGAACTCTGAATCTTTCTGCTAATTTCAAACCAGAATTGGTATTTACAATGCTCATTCTTTCTCCAATAAATAATATTTCTTCTCAAAACCGCAAGATTTAAACAGTCTCAGACTGGTTTGATTATCAATCTTTACTTTAGCATATGCATTCGGATTTATATTCATTATTTGATTAATCATAAATTTACCCACCCCTTGGCCTTGGAAGTTTGGATGAGTAGCTACTCGTATATCGTCCTGTATAACACCAACATATCCGGCTGGGTCTTCATCTATAAGGCAAATATAAAAACAATCTGAATATTTTTTCATATATTCTTGGTGAGATTCTGGATCTATTATATCTTGCACTATAAAGCATTCCCTAACACCATCTAAATTTCTAAGATTTCTTATGAATTCCCAATAAATATAATTGTTTTTTACTAAGACCATATATCAACCTGTTTAACGAAAGGACTTCCAGAATTTAGCCAATAACCTGTTAAGTAGCCTCTGGTATATTTCCATCCTTCTAAAGAAAGGAGAGGATTCAAGCAAGAACCAATATCTAAAAAGGTATTGTTGTTATTTTCCTTAAAACAATCGTGAATAACGAAATTAGACAAACTTGCCGCCGAACACAATACTACCGCATCTTTAATATTATTTTTGGCAATGTATTCTTTAACTTTCTCAGAAGTATCATAATTGTCGATCATACAATTAGAGCCAATATAAAAATGCTTTTTAATATCAAATGGCAACTTGCTAGTATCTGCCATTTCGTTTACAACATAAAGTATATCACGTTCAACAAAATTTTCAACCATTTCTTCTATAAAACGAGAATAGTTACCGTTAATCAACAAATTAGCATAAGTCAAATTTGGATGATCCCCGCCGTGAAAGTCGATCATCCAATCAAAGTTTTCTTTTCCAACATGTCCATCAGTAGAAGTACAAATGCCTTTAAAATAGTTGTCCTGATTGTGCTTAAAACATTCTATTAGTTTATCTCGATATACTTGATGGCGGTCAGGATAAAATTCTTTATGTTCTTCTTTCGTATATCTATTCGGCCCTCTTACATCTCCGGTCACATAATGATTATCTGCGAGTACAACAGTCTTATTTTGTAGAATAAACAACTCACCATCAGAAAATCTAGAAAAAGCAAAGTTTTCGCCACTTTTAAGTTTGTTGAGTAAAGTATCGAATGCTTGTCTAAAATCTTTCATAGTTTAACACCTCTAACCGTGTTCCAGCCCTTTTTTAATCCTTCCCTTACACATATGTCTCGTTCAGAAAAAAACTGTTCGTGAGATATGCTAGAGTTCGTTGATGTGGCTTTGCTGTCTATTCCTAGTTCGTTGCCCAACACAGATCCGTGTAGACTTCTGTCTTCTGGTGGATGTGGTGGACAGTATGTTGGAATTCCGCCGTAAACCTTAGCCATAAAGCCAAATTGGATATCCTCACCGTTGTCCCAAGTCACGGGTTTCTCTTGCCACAAGAATCTCAGCCACTCTCTCTTAAAAAACCATGCATGACCTACTAAATCTACTTCTGTAGTTTCTTTATTTTGTGTAGGCCACCCACAACGATCATGATTAACATATCTGTTGCTTTTTAAAATGATTCCGGCAGAACCCAGAATACCTTCATTGGTTTTCATAGTATTTAGGCAGTTTTCATGCCATCTATTTCCCGGTACGGTATCATCATCATAAATGGCAATGTATTCCGTGTCTGCCAATAGAGCAGCAGCGAATCTTCCATAGAACTTCCAATTATAATCATTCTTAAATATTCTATCGACTCCGATGGTTGTTGGATCAAAATCAGCATTGTCTTCGTGGTGATTAATCCATAGCCATATTTGCTTTGGCTTTACAGACTGATTTCTTAAAGCCTCTACCTGCATTTTTAAATTATACGGCCTTCTGTAACAATTTAGAATTACCGTGATATCTCCATCGATCACTTCTTTTTGGCGGAATAACTCTTCGCTTATCAAGTTTGCTATCTCTTCTCTTTTCTGGTCTACAAAATCGACTAGTTCCAAACCTTTCAGGCTCTTAAACCATTCTTCGTAAGTACATCCATTGAGATTGTTGGTCACTAGTTTGCAATTTAGCATTCTAGCTTCTAGTATTATTCTACTGAATGTTTCTAGAGTATTTGGAAAGAATACAAACTTGTCATATTCTGCTAGCTTCTCAATAAACTGAGAATACTCCATCTTATCGAATAGATCGTATTCTAGTTGCTTAGAGCTACAAAATTCTAATGCTTTAGGGGTTCCTTTTATTGGGTTTTGATCATTAATAATAAATGCTTTGTCGTTCTTTTCTTTACTAATCGCATTTCTTATAATATCGGTTTGCTCCTTAGACCACAAAGAGCATCCAAGATTTACTACATTATCGATATTTAAATTGCTTTTTAAAACTTCGTAGTGCTTTATTGATTGACAAAAGACCTTTTTAGCTGATCGATAAAAATCAACATTTATCAGCATTTGTTCTGGTGCCTTAAAATTTGCAAAGATAGAGGGGTTTCTCGTATTTAGATATTTATGGTCATGCTCAATTATGCAATATTCTCCATCTAAAGATATAATCTTCTTTACATCTTCCGACAAACCAACAAAATTGGAAATCAAAAAACTAAACCCACAAGATTTGTAAAGATTAAAATGTTTGACTGTAAACTCAGAAGAATTAAACTTACAAATCTTGTGGGTTTTTGATAGTTCTTTTATCAAAACACCATCACATATCTCGGCACCACCAGATACTTGGTTTTCGAAAAAATCAGATACAAAGACTATCTTCTTCATTCAAATTCCAAAACGATCTCTTCTTCTTGTTGTTGCTCAATCAAAGAAGAATCAAATCCCAAAACACTATCAACAAACTGCTTGTACATTTTGTCAACCGAGAAAGTCTCGTGTAGACGATTCGCATTTTGTTCCAAAGCAATCATTTGTGTTCCACGAGTTTCTTCATTAGTCATCTGTTCGTAGCAAAGGCGCATCTTTTCCTTTGCCGACTGCTCACGAGCATAAGCCCACATCGATTCTTTGATTAGAACCCCATCCCATACAACCTCTTGCTGAACTGGTTGTAGGTCAAATGCGACATTATAAAAATGTTCCCTACCCTCTTCATCGGTGAGGAAATCTAAATGCCCTGACCAGCCTGTAGCGACTACTGGAAGGCCAGAATAAGCAGCCTCGAAGAGTGGTAGTCCAAATCCTTCCCCGTGAGGTAGGGATAGGAAAGCATCAATCTTCTCGTGCTTGTATAGCGAGTGGATTTCAGCATCAGTCATATCTCCGTGGAGAAGATAAATTTTACATTGACGATCAGGATATAGATTAGTAATACCACGAAGATTGTTTAAAGTTGCTTCGCGATCCATCAAACAGTTTTTTGCAATGTTTGTCTTTACAACCAAGCCAACATTATCATTTTTAAATTCTTCAATAAACCACTTGATCGTATTGGCTAGATTCTTTCTCGGCCCGAATTGTGCAATGGTAAGAAAATTAAAATCAGTTGTCAATTCCAAATTTAGTTCTGGCAGATTATCAAAATTCTTTGTTGGGTATGAAACATACTCAATAGGAGTATTCAAGCGATATTCAAAAGTTTCGCCAGTCTGCTGATTTTGTGCCGTTGCCACCGTATTTTGATAGACATTCTTAGAATGACTGGAAATGGTAATAATCTTATCTACCTGCTCGTTTCCTTTCTGTAGCCAGTGAGGTGCGACCTTGTTTGTTTCAATGCCAGCAGTATATCCAATGTCAATAGAAGTCATCTTCTGAAATTCATTTGGAATAGTTACTTGAACTGACATATCGAATTGTCCACCGTTCTGCATATAAGCAATAGTCTTTTCAATGGTGTTATCGATCCATACTCGCTCTTCATCCATTTCCGTCAGCCAAGAAGTTTGACCCCACTTAATAGGCTGAATAAAGACTTCGAATAAATCTTCACGACTTCGCAATGCTCGTAGAGCAAAGCGAGCCTGTTCTCCATACCCAGAACGAGTTAGTAAAGGGCCTCTAAAAAATACTTTCTTTCTCATGCTACCTCCAACAAATGCCAGCGATTGTATTCTGTTCTTGTATTCCAAGAACCGTGTCGAGCCGTAATCTCATCCATCAATTCTACCCATTGCTTTTCAAATGCCTCAAAGTTATAGTTATTTCTAACATGCTCTCGGCCTTGTACGGACATCTTTTGATAAGTCTTCTTACCAGTCCGTAGAGCTTTATTTAGAGCATTAAAAAAGTCTTCACGGGAGATACGATCCTCATAAATATAAGGCACTTGCAATGAGCCGATAACTGCCTTAGATGAAGGTTCGATGCCGTAGCCAAACCAATTTTTTCCATCGGTTACTTGCTCTTGTAGACCACCAGTCATATTAACTATAATCGGTGTACCACATGAAAGCGATTCAAGAGTTGCCAATCCAAAGCCCTCTGCGTCAGAGATGTTGATTGTGTAATCGGCGGCATTATAAATATTGGCGAGATCTTCCGGAGAAACCTTGTTAGTCGATAGTAAAACTTGTCCATCATTTACTCCTAAATGTTCAATAAGAAGCGGCAAATCTTGACCATGTGGATCTCTAGGATCCGTATGCATTAGCAAAGTAGCCTTGTCGTGACCTACCTGATCCAACCATTCCTTAAACCACCAAATCATAGTACCGCTTTGCTTTCGTCGGGCATTGCGGTTATTCCAGAAGAAAATCTTTTTATCTGGATTCTTGTGGTTTTGTGAAGCTTCTAAACAAATTCTTTGTCTTGTATTTTCTACACCAGCAACTCGCTCGTCATCTTTAAACTTGTGAAAAATATCAGAGTTTACTGCATGTGGCAAGTATGTCGAGCTTACTTCTGGTGCTACCTGTTTCACAATCTCATGTGTAACTTTTGAGATGCAAACAATCTCATCAGTAGAATTATAAAATCTAGCATTATAGTGTGGTGCTGGGAAGTTGTCCCAAACATGATAATAAATCATTGGGATGTTTGCTCGGATCTCGTTTTCGATTTCCCATAGCCACTCATAGAACCGAGGGTCAGTCATAAACCAAAGAGCATCAGGCCGCTCTTTTTGTAGGATAGACCTGATAATCTCATCGTTTCCATAGCCATCAATGGGGAAGATTCGCCAATCTTCTCCCCAAGGTTGCACAACCTGTGGTTGATAATTGTGATGCTTTACTGCACCGCCTAAACATACAAACTGATATCGACCTGTTTTTAACAGTGCTTCGATAAAATACTTCGTCTGTGTACCAACACCAGACGGAGATAGGGGATGGTCAGAAATGACCAAGATCTTTTGTTTTCTCATTAAGTCTCCACTAAAATGATAAAGTGTAGACTTTCTTATAAAACTAAGGACAGTGTTCCGTATGTCTAAACTTGCAGTTCCTACAAGAAAGTCTATTCTTTATGTATCTCTTATTTGTAATATTGTACAATGCTTTGTTTAAAAGTTTAAGGGCATTTTCAGTTTTTTTCGCACCACTAGTGACACGGAAAAATTCAATTTGATCTTTTTTAGCTGTGCGCTTGACAAGTGCAAAATGGGTTTCGATGTCTTTCGGATCTACACCCATCTTTTGTGCAAAGAAATGTTTATATAATGTTAGCTGATATGTCGTGATTGCATCATTCTTTTTACGAGAATCCCACCCCCACGAACATGTTTTCCAGTCAAAAATGTGTACCTTGCCATCTGGTGTGGCTACGATACCATCAATATACCCTTTGAAGCGATAGTCTTCGTAGCCTTCGACTGGTTCGTAGAGTTCCATTTCTGCTTCCAATACTTCATATCCATCCTTAAAATACTCCTTTAGGGCATTTTCTATCACAGGTTCACTTAGTAGATTTTGACCCTGTGTTTTCATTTGTTCAACTAGCTTTGGATCCACTTCAACATCATCGGGAAGTTTTTCTAAATACTTGTCGAACTCAGATAGAAAATACTGCTGATCTTCAATATGCTCGTTTAACAATTTCTTTTCACAAACATTGTGGATCGCATTGCCGAAAGCAGTAAAAGCATTGCCCTTAAAACCTTCGATCTTATCGATTCGAATCAGTTTGTGACTGAAAGCACAATGCACCCATTCTTTTAGCTCAGAATATGAAATATGGTTCATTTTTTTCTCCGTGTAGAATTATTCTAACACAGATAGAAATAAAAATCAATCATCAGTGTAAAGATTTTTGATTTTTTGGTACAGAACCGGAGAAACAGTTTTTAATAATTTATGATCTGGGTACATAAAAAATTCTGTAAAACCGCTTGCAAAATACTCTCGCAAAGAAGTGGCCGCATATGGGCTTATAAACATACCCTGCATTAGCAGGGCAAGCTTATCATATCCGACAGTATTTAGTAAGAAGTTATCGAATTCGACATCGTATTCTGTATTTAAGAAGAAATTAATTTGTGTTTTGTAGTCATGATCCCACAAAATGTTTCTTAATTCCCTTCTTTTATTAAGAAACTCCGCCTCTAAATCTCCATCTGAATAAATCTCGTACCCATATGGTTCTTCTATTGAGTGTGCTATCTCGTGAATAATATCATCAATCAGATCTTCTTCATCATCTTGATCGGGGGTGATGTATAGGCATCCGTCCTGATATAGAGCATTAATCTTTCTTTCTTCAAAATCATCTAAACGACCAATAATAACCATTTCTACCTCAGATAAAAACTTTTTTGGTATTCGCTTTTCGATATGCTGCATGATCTGCTCTATGTCGATGCCATTTGATATTGGCTCCTTGACATAAACAGATATGCCGTTTGAAGTATAGAAATTTTGCATTTGTTTATTCTTCTCTATGAGATAATCCAGCATCTTCCAATCCTAGTTCGTATCCTTTAATAAAGTTTTCTTCTGCAAAAGCATAAGCAAACTCTGCGAAGTCAGTTGCCAGCACTTCTGCTATCATCTGGACTGTAACCTCTTCTCTGTTAAATTTTTTACCTACATACTCAACCAAAAATGTCTTTAGTTCACTTTCTTTCTCCACTACCATAGAAAAGGCTGGATTAGTATGTAGTTCTTCTTCTGAAATAACTTTTTCTTCGATCATTTAAACTCCTAGCATATTATTTTACAAAACCTTCGAAGCAAGAGTTGCTAGTTCAGATCTCTCACCTTTTCGGAAAGTTATATGACCAGCAATCTTGTATTCTTTAAATTTCTCTACTGCGTGAGCCAAACCATTAGAGGTTTCGTTCACATAGATATTATCTATCTGTTCGATGTCGCCTGTCAAGATAATTTTAGTGTTTTCGCCAATACGAGTGATGATTGTCTTGATTTCATGCCTCGTAAGGTTCTGTGCTTCGTCAATAATCACAAAAGCATCAGATATAGATCGGCCACGAATATAAGTTAGTGCTTCAATTTCAATTTTACCTTTTCCCATGTAAAGTTCTAGTGAACTTTTATCTCCCATGAGATATTTTAGGTTATCTTGGATAGGCATAAGCCATGGAAGCATCTTTTCTTCCATAGTTCCGGGTAAAAACCCGATATCCTTGCCCATTGGTTGTACTGGACGGGAAACAATCAAGCGAGAATAAAGATTCTTCGACTTATCTATACCAATTGTCTGTTGTAGCCCAGCAGCAATAGCACAAAGGGTCTTCCCAGAGCCAGCACGACCAATAAGAGACACCAACTTGATGTCTGGGTTTAGAAGCATATCAATAGCGAAGTTCTGTTCTTTATTTCTCGGCTTAATATTCCAATCAGGTATGGAACCATTGTAAATCTTTTTTAATGGACTCTGGGGGTCTGTAAAGCGGGCTAAACAAGTCTTCTTAGGGTTAGAGTTGGATGTTAGTAGAAGAT
>Ga0208644_1000109_pt1 | contig 53745 bp, 77 predicted proteins | sample VirMetDEL_Nov_18_FD_184517 | JGI IMG/M metagenome (GOLD analysis project Ga0208644, IMG submission 184517) | Aqueous microbial communities from the Delaware River and Bay under freshwater to marine salinity gradient to study organic matter... | ecosystem: Environmental > Aquatic > Marine >...
AGTATGCCGCAGGCGCGCAGAAATAACAGGTTCCTGTTGATGCGACATTGGCAGCGCTATTTGTTATTCGTAATTGCAAAGCTGTAGCCGCAGTTGAAACATGATAGCTCATATAAAGTAATTCCCATCGACCAAGGCCGCTATGGGAAGGACCCGCAGATGCAACTAAACCGTTAAAGACTTGTATATTGCCGAACCCGGCGGTGTCAGACCAGCACCATATACCGATTGTTATATCCATACCCTTTAGATAATCTAACGGGATTTGATTAAGCTGCTGATTGGCAACGGTGGCGGTATAAATGCTAAATGCAGCTTGCCCTCGTGTAGCCGCGCATGTCATTTCCAGACAATACGGAGAATTGCGCGTTTTGGTAGTTGTTCTTGTTACTGTTCCGCCAAACGCGCCGCCTGATGTGACGACCCATCCAACTGGAACATTACTGGCGTTAAGGATTTTTAGATCAGCATTACTAATAAGGCTCGAATAGCTTATATTTTGCCCAAATTGCGAGCCTCCATATCCGGTATTGACATTATTATACGCGCCGCCGGGATATACAGAGCCCGCAATTCCATATGGAACATATGGGATATAAGCATCCGTAATTCTATTGTAGACCGATCTCGTCCATGAAGATGCGTTTGTTTTAAATGCTGACGATACCGATGAAATTGACCATTGGTTCATTTCATTTGTGCGGAGTTCGAGCATTATTTCGTAAGCCGCCACGCTGTCCAAAACAACGCTTGCGCTAATTGAAGCTAATGTCGGATTTGCAGACGCATTTATAAGCGTTACTAAATTTGCCATCGTTGCCGAGACATCGACGCCGATCTGAACATCCGTTGTCGCCACGGGGATCGCGCGGAATGTCACTGTAACAGCGGCCGGCGACCCTAAATATCCCGTTATAGTAATAGTATCTCCGTCAATCGGATTTGTTTTGAACGCAATCGGCGTCCATTGATTAGAAAACCGAATAACCTGCGTTCTATTTTCTAGCGCCGCGCTAGTCGGGAACCGTTCTAAATAGGGCGTAGCAAGAACATTGTTCAACCCGCGAAGATTAACGCCTGTATCAATCCATCCGTCTTCAGGATTTCCTTGAAAAAGTTCAAGCGTTAGAGAATTTATTTGATTGGCGTTTCCTCTAATATCGGCAAATGTTTTCCATTTGCCGCTGATATAAATATTGCTGAGAAAGTTGGCATTGCTATTCGGGCCAGGCGGAAGAAGTCCTCCGTCAATTAAAAAAGCTATTTTAGAAAACGCGGTATTCGTTGCTATGCATATGCTGTTAAAATTTTGAGCGTATGACGCACCGCCGTTACCGCCAGCTACGCGAGCGGCGGCGTCGCCAATTCTCATGCCGGTTTCGGTAAAGTCAATAATATTGACGTTTTCACAAACGCCTGTTAGGCCGCCGAGAATGAAAATACCTGATTGTCCAGAAACTTTAGATTTAAGGTCAATATTTTTTATGAGGTTGCTATAAGTCGTAATTGCCCAACCAGTTCCATAATACTCCAAAACTGTTTGAAAATTTGCAGTTCCGTCTTGGCTTGCATCACCTATTAAACTAACGCCCACGGATAAGGCTAATGTGGTCGAAAATTTATACCGTCCAGAAGGGACGCGAATAACGCGTGTATATGCCCCAAAGACATTTGCTACTGCAACGCATGTGGTTAGCGCAGTTGAGTCGTCTGTTACTCCATCGCCTTTAGCGCCGAACCATTTTACGTTGAGATAATCGCTTTTCACGCGCAACCACGCCGACGACCCATTGCCGGTATTCGGGACAATAACGGTTCCCCCATTATCCACATAGGTTCCCGCAGCCGCTCCGGTAACCGCGTAAAAATATCCGCCGCCACCGTCTCCATCTGTGTAATAACCTGTGACACAAGCTGTTTTTGATACATCTGGAGTAATTGTTCGCAAATATGCAATTGATGTAACGCGCTGGATAGCCGCTGTTCCAGGGACAACTCCCATTGCGGCAGCAGCCGCTTGTTCGGCAAGCAATCGATCAGCGTATGCGGCTGCCGAGTCGCTTGTCTGGACTTGCGTGACGTTATTCGAAACGATGATTGTCATGGGCGCACCTTGCGGATCGGGATGATTACGCGCGTCAGCGTGTTATTGGCGGTGTCAGTGGTGATGAGATGAAGGCGGTAATAATAGGTGAGCGTCTGATCGTATGGCACATCAACGCTTGTAATGTCTGGCGTCAGGGAGGACGTATATCCGTCCGTGACAGTAACCGTGACGCTTCCCGACGCTGAAAGTGTTGCGTTCACAGACCCAACTACTCCTGTGACGGCCGTTCGGGTTCCGCTTTGCGTTATTAGTTCGGCAGTAAACGTGAACGCGCTCATGTTTTGGATCGCGCCATCACTCGTTTTGAACAGGAAATTCCACACCCAATCGTCGCCAATGTAGCCGTTGAACAGAGGCGCGAGTTCTGGTTCGCCGCACAACGACGACGATATTTGACTTGTAATAGGCATGAATGAGTTCCCGTCAGGCCGTTGCTATATAGAGAGGCCCATCTACCGCGCAGGCCACTATGGTTGTGCCGTCGTAGTTGATGCCGATGTCTGTCCAGAGATATGTGCTACCAGCGCCATCGACGTTCACGTTCGTCCAGGTCAGGCCAAAGTCAGTCGAAAGGAACAGGTAGCCGCCGTATGTCGCCGCAGCCATGACGCGACCGTTTCCTGACACGGCGCATGTCAGATATGGCGATCCAGCGCCATACTTTGTCCATGTCTGCCCGCCGTCACGCGACACCTGCCACCAGGTTGTAGTGCTTTGCGATGTCGCGATGACGTAAGTGCCGGACCAATCACAGGCGACCTTGGAGAATTGACTCGCAAACGAGTTTGAACAGACCTGCCACAGAGCGCCGCCGTTTAGCGACCGATACATCTTATCTAGCGACCGGCCGGCGAACATGACGCTGTTGTTGAACGATGCGCAGCAGCAGGTGAAAAACTCATACCAGGGCAGCAGGCCCGTATCCTTGCTCTGCCAGCTTATTCCGTTGTTGTTTGACAGATAGATCAGATTGCCCGGATTGGCTGTCAGGATCGTCCTGGAGCCGTCCTTGGCGATCTCAACGCCGTTGGTCTGGTTCGTCGTCCAAGGACGCGGGCTGGCGACCCAACTGGCTCCGGCGTCAAACGACGAGTAGGTGTATTGCGTGTCGAGCGGATAGGCGGCCATCAAGTTGCCCGCCGCGTTCATCGTGACGTTGACCCAACCGTCTCCTGACAGGGGCATTAAGGTCCAGTTGTCGCCTCTGTCAGACGACAGGTAGACAAGACTATCGCCGCCAAATAGCGGGCCGCCGCGCCCTATCAGGATCAAATTGCCGGCCGCATTCAGATCGACGACGCGAGCGTTGAGAAGCGATTTTGGCTTCCATGTGTAGACCAGCGGCGGAAACGGATCAGGCGGCGTTGGCTTGATACCGCAATGATTTTCTCCCGGCGTCGGATTGTAAGAGTATGACCCCGATGGCCCGGCGGCGAACGTCGATGGCCTTATCCGGGAACAATAAAGCGGGCTTTCGACCCGGCTTGCGTATGTCTCGTTGTTTATCTGCTCATCGACGCCGGCAAATGGACCGAGGACGCGACAGACGCCCTGGCCAACAAAGCTGGCAGAACTCGATCCCGCGCTGATAAACCTCGCCTTCGTTGGACTGACAGCGATTGCCGAGCTTGTTCCGATGACAGAGAAATATGCGTATTTGTTGCCGCTTGTCGTGGCGGTGGCCGTGGACGATCCTGACGCTGCGCCGACGCCGTTGACAGCGTTTGATACCGAATAGCCAGCGACGGTTGACGAGCCAACAGAATTGCCAACGCCAGCATAAGACGGTCCGGTGCTAAGCGCGATTACCGTTGAATTGCCAGCAGATGCGGCGATAGAGCCAGACTGACTGACAGCCGAACTTGTGCCTGCGGCTGAAGCAGTAGCGCCCGCTGCGGACCCGCTGCTTTCGGCGTCGCCATAGGCATATTCGCCATAAGCGCCGTCAGCCATCCTTGCCTCGTTAAGTTTATATTGCTTGGCGAGTCAGGCTGGCGTAACCTTATTGTCCCACCACAGGAGCCTGCTATGTTTAGAATTGCGTTTTTACTTGCGCTTGTTTCAACCAGCGCGATTGCCTGCGAAGAGTTTGACGTTTCATGCAAGATTGGCGAGCAAGCCGAAAAGAACTATGCGGAGTATCTGGTCCAAAAGCGGCATGACGACGAGATGTTTATGCGCCAGCGCGAATACGATCAGCGCGAGCGTCTGGCGGACGATGTTGACCGCCGCCAGCAACTCATTCAGGGCCAGTTAAACCAACTCAACATGAACACGACGCCGCGTTATTGACGCTCTAAACCTTCGTCGCTGTAGCGGTTCATCTTCAAGGTAATGGCGTCGTGGATTAGCTGCGGATATTTTTGCAGCATAGTCTCACGCGCCGCCTTGCGGGTCACGTCAAACACCTTCTCGATCACGTCCATCTTCTGAAAATCAGGCATACGCTCGTAGTCTGGCGAGTTGACGACTTGATCGAGTTGCATCTTTGTCAGACGGCCAGCGATACGCGCATAGTCGTCTTGCTGTTCCGGCGAAAGCTCGATGTTTCTGATTTTTTTGTCTACCGGCGACTTGCGGACGTTCAAACGATACATCTCGCGGTTGACCAAATCACGGTTCTCAGGACTCTGATAGATTGCAGTTCCCATCGTAAGCTGCTTGTTGGCGATAGGTTCGCCCCATAGATCGCGACGCGGTGTCAGATCGCCAGCCGACCACGGATACTTTGCCGCGAAGGCGTCCATGATGGTTCGCGCCTGACGAGAATAAGGATCAGTTGCGCGCGTGATTTGCGACATGCCAACCGATGCTGGCGCAAACGATGACAGGAAGTTTCTAGCCCACGACGCGCCATACTGTTTAGGGTTCTCAATCGCGCGGAACAATTCGGACGGGCCGCGCATGAAGCTCTCTTCCAAGATGTTGTGAGAAAACGCTTCCAGCAGGGCCGCGCCGGCTTCCGCCATTTCTTCCTTTGATGCCTTTTCAGCCACCTTATACATATCAGCCGCGACGCCGATCAGCAGACCAAGCGCGCCGAGGCGGTGATAACTATACCAGGTGTCGCCAATCTTAACCGAGTAAGGCTGGATGCCAAGGCGCTCCCAATTGCCTTTCTCTTCCCTATCCTTCGGGCCGCCGCCCGTGATCGAGCCTTCCATGACGTAGCCGGCTACAGCCGCAGACACAGCCGTTCCCAGCATGATCCGGCCCATCGCCTTGTCTTGGGCGTGGGTGCCATTCTTGCCGGAAAGATCAGCGCGCATGTCAGGCGAGAACAACGCCAGAGGTGTGCGCTGGCCAAGAGATTGCTCGATGACGTTGCCAGTGATATGAACAAATGGATCAATAAACTTGAGCCACGGAACGCCGAGAATTTTTGTATTTGTCAGCTTGGCCAGGTTGCGAGTGAACTCGCCGCCTTGGCCCATCATCGTGCCTTCAGTCGCCGCATCGGCTGACCGTTTAATCATTTCCAGGTCGGGGTTCTTTTTCAGTTCAGCGACACGTTGGGCAAACGCATCTCCTGTTAGACCTTCCGCCGACGCCTTGCGATAGGCTTCCGCGTTCAGTTCCATTGCGTAGAAGTTGACGCGATGGAAAGCATGGATCGCCTGAATGAAGCGGCCCGGCACGCGGATCGCGGAGCCAATCGGAACCACTGGCACGCCCTTGTAGGCGATGTCAGGGATGACGCCGAGAGGCGACGTGTAGAGGCTCCACAATGGAGCGCCATCAACGCCCTTGTCGAGCATCTGACCGTAGGCGATTACTGCGTCCTTCATGCCACGGATCGCGCCGAACATGTCCGGCATGACCTGCGCCATTTTGTAGGCCGGGTCCATTCTTTCAGGCTTGGCGAATTGTTGACCAGGCATAAGGCCCGGCAGGTTGCGCATTGTCTCGCCAGGGAGAAGAGTCGTCACGCCGGTCTTGAGCGAACCAGCAGCAGCCTTGAGCGCCGGCGCGAAGCCTTCGCCAAAGCCTTTGACCTGGGCCATCACCTCACCGAAATGCACCATGTCGGCGGCTTCGGTCTTGCGGCCGGCGGCCTGCATGGCTTTCGAGACAGCAGCGCGAGCGATTGTCTCAGGTATAGCCCGATACATCGCAAGCAGATCGTTGCCGACCATGTAAGTCGCGTGAGTAACCGGACCAGAAATGAGGTTGTTGATCCAGTATTCGAGAATATAGCGATGGAAACCGGGACGATCTGAATTGCGGAGGAAATTTGCCGCTGCTTCGGGATCATCTAATTTTGACAGAAGATCGAGCTCAACTCTAGTCTGAAAAAGCGTTCGGCCCGTATTCTCTTGAAATAGTTTGTTTACAGTCTGATAGTCCTTTGATCCGCTGATGTCGCGGAAAGAGCGACCAGCGCGGCCCCACTCAGCGGTCGCGCCTGACACGGTTTTCTGAATATTGACCAGACGGTCGCGTTCAACCGCGTAATCTCGCATGGCCTGCCAGTCGCCTTCGCCAGCAGCTTTAGCGGCTTTGGCAAGTTCGACCACTTTGGCAAGCTGCTTTTGAAAAAGCAGGCGCATAGCCATAATTTCTTCGGCGTTGTAGGCGCTTCCTTTGGCCCATTTGTCCACCATACGCCAAGCGCCTTCGTCGCCAATGGCGGTCGCAAGATCGTGGACCTGGCCATCCGTCACAACGCCACGGCGGTCGCCAATGAAGCCATCGTTTTGAGCCGCGACTTCTCGCGCAGCGTCACGAAGGTCTTCCTCGTTGGTGATGTTCTCTAAGCGGATGTTGCCTGCTTTATCGACGAACTTGCCTTCTTTGGACGAGAAGGAGGCGCGCTCTCTTGGGACATATCCATTTCCATCGTTTCCTGATGATGCGCTAAAGCCTTCCGCCGCATTTTCACCGTTGCCGCCGCGCTGCGCGCCGCCACCCTGGCTGCCTGCGCCGCTTCCGGCCCTAGCTCCTTGTCCGCTGCGATCCTCTGCCATGCCTCGGCCGTCTGCATCGCTTGCTCCAAGCTCGCGGACGGATCGTCCATTTCGTTCGGCTGCGGCTGCAAGTTCATTCTTCACCTCGGCAGGAAGTTCTTTGACAAATTGGGCGCGCTCGTTGTCAGCCCTGTCAGCTTTAGCGCCGGCTTCGCGGTGCGTCATCTTGACGGCTTCGGCCTCATGGACAGCGCCCAGGCTGCGGCCCGTCTTGATCTCGCCGGCGACAACCGTGCGGCGCGGCTCGGCAGCCAGAAGGCGGTCGAACACTGAGCGGATTTCAGGCGTCAGTTCCGGGATGCCGTTGCGCTTTAAACCACGGATCGACTGATAGACCTCACGCAGCCAGTTCGTGAAGCGCTCAAATACGCTGGCAAGCTCTTTCGACGGCGCAACGCCATCGTAGATGTAGCGCTCAAAGCCCTTGGCGAATTTCTCATGCTGCTTGCGCGTGAACTCGGACTGGCCGCGTTTCCAGCTCACCCAATCCTTGACTGTCTCCAGATCAGCTTTGACTTGTTCTGGCGCTTCTCCATGCGTGGCGTCGCGTGTCAGTTCTTCAAGATACTGATGACCGCTTTCATGGATGATTGAGGACGGATCAGCCTTTTTACCAAGCCAGATTTCGCGGGTCTTTGTGTTGTAGCCGGCTAGGCGTTCGTTGGTTTGCTGACGACGCTGTTCGAAGACCTCACCGTTTCCTCGCCGGCTTTCAGGCTGTCCAGCGCCCGCTTCTCCAGGTCCGACCCGGCCTTCGCCAGTTCCTTGTCGCCCTGCTTCTTGCCCGCTCGCTTCATTGCGCGACCCATCGCTAGGGCTGCGGGGCTCGAAAAGGTTTGCCTGATCGGTTGATCCGCCATTCTCTTTACCTTTCTGTGCTGCAAGGGCTTGAACGTCTTCCGACCGAACAGGAGTCAGGTCGAAGGCCAAGCCTTCCTGGGCGGAAACCTTACGCGCTTCCTGCGCATAGAAATTGACCCGCTCTGCGATGTCGGCAGCGCTAGCGGCACGGCGGCCGGTCGCATTGTAGAACATCCGCATCCAGGCTTCGACGGTCGGATTGAGCTTATCGAAAGCGTCTTGCTGAGCCAAGAAGCTATCCAGCTTAACGCCCTTGGAGCGCAAATCAGCCGTGCGTTTGACGGCCTCCATAAGCTCCGGTGTCAGGTCCATGTCAGCTCGGACAAGGCCAGCTTCCACGTCGGAGCGCAGCTTCGCCCATTTTGGGGCAGCAGATGTCAGCGCATTTGAGATCGACTTGACCTCATCGCTGGTCGCTTCCGCGATCCGGGCCATCAGGCTTGCGTCGCCGTAGGCTTTGGCCAGGACGGCGTTACGGACGCGCGCCAGACCTTCCGATGATAGGCCGCCTTCGGCCGTCGTCATCATGCCTTGTTCGGACTGCGGAAGGCCCCTTACGAACGCCTGGACGAAGCCACGGTTCTTAATTGCTGCCAAATCATCCGGGTTTTGGACAAGATCGAGCGTTTCCGTTGACAGCATCCGAGCGTCGGCCATCGCGCGTTCACTGGCAGACATAGCCAGGGTAGCAGACTGATTAGCCTCAACTGTGAATGCTTTGCGCTGTTCCGGCGTCATCTCCGTTACGCGCTGACGGACAAGAACAGGCTCTTTGTATTTCGTTACGTCAATGCCCTGGCTCGCGATCCAGTCGCGATAGCGTTGGGCGGCTTGACCGTTCTGACGGTATGCCTCGCGTATCGCCATGACGCGGCCGTTGCCGCTTTCGACCATGTTGTCAGGGCCGACAATAGGAGCGCCACGGTCGGCCTCAGAGGACGATCCAAGGCGGTTCGGGTCAAGCCGGGTGGCGATGTCCCTGATCTGGCCCTGGCTGGCTGCACGCTCGCGATTGCGCGGCTGTAGCGCCTTGTCGTAGCCGGCGTCGGATGATGTGAGCAGGTCGGCGGCTTCCACCACCATCGGCTTCACATCGACGGCCGTGCCATTCGCGGTCGTGACGCGCTGGACAATCGGAGTGGGCTCGACGGGCTGGGCGGCGGGGGCCGGTTCCCGCAGAGCTTCCGTGGCGGAAAGGAAGTCAACCTTTCCTTCTTTAGAGACGCCTTTATGCGGCTCGGAAATGTATCTCTGGCTTTCGCCGTTGCTGTCCGGCTTGCCAAGGAGGGTGAACGATCCGTCCTCGTTCTTGCTGACGACAAGCAGGTCTTTGACAAAACCAACGTCAACAATGTTGCCCGGCGTCCAGTCCTTCTTCGCTCTTGCGCGATTGGGGCTGCCGCTGCGCAGGCGATCCCATTTTACGAACCCAGGTGATTGGCCGGCTTCTTGAGCATTTGCAGAAAAGCGCTGCCATTCAACAGTGACATCAGGCGCAGTAGCCGGCCGTTCGGCAACCGGATATTCGTCCGACATTGCCTCTTGGCGCATCTTCTCGCGCATGGCGGCCATGTCAGGCGTGTCAGGCAGGCGGCCGGGAACCATCTCTTTCGACGCGCCTTCCTGTTTCGCCATGAGGCTGCGGACGACTTCAGCCAGCTTCGGATCAAGCGCTTCGCCGTTAATCGTGATCTTCTCGCCTTCGGCCTTCGCCGTTGGCGCGACATGCTCGCCAAGCATCTGATCGAAGACGTTGCGGCGAAGGTTCAGCGGAAGCGCCTTGTCCTTCTTGCGCGCTGCGACCAGCTTGACGCTGTTATCGTCAATCGCCTCGATCTTGTAGCGCGTGTCGTTCAGCGTGATCGTGTCGCCAGCTTTCGGGCCGGCTGGTTCCGGGGCGGGTGGTATGGGGAATGCGTCTTTTTGCGCTATCCCGGTACCAACTTCGGTCGCTAAATCAGCATTTCCTGACCCAACTTCTTGCGGAGCAACGCTGACTTCGCCAGTGACTTCAACGGGCTTCTCGGCGGCAGGAGCTTCCGGCAACTGGCCGGGCTGGACCTTCTTCGCCGGCTCCCACGATCTGATTTGCGAACCTTCGGCGTGATAAAGCTCCAGCGGCGTGCCGAGTTTGCCTTCAAAGCGGCTGGCGCGGCTGATGTAGCGGCTGGCTGTAAGCTCACCGTATGCCTTCGCTTCTTCCTCGGGCCTGCCAGCCTCCAGGGCGCGCTTCGTCGCTTCGGCGGCTATTGCCTTGCGGTCGGCGGTAAAGTCTTGCGCAGGAGCCTGTGCGGCCTCCCCAGGGGTGGCTTCTGCAGGCTTCGGCTCAATGACAAAATCGCCACGGCCCAAACCAATGGCTGCCCGGCGCTTGGCTTCTGTCAGCTTCGGAGCCAGGTCACGCAGGGCTTCGTCGGCCTTAATCAACTCTTGACGGTGACGCGCGGTAAGGTCGTTGTCAGCGCCTTCCGTTTCTGCAAGCTCCATCGGGCGGTTTTCTAGCGACGAAAGCTCGTTTTGGATCGTGCGGATGTTCTGACGCATGACGCGCGCTTCGCGCCCGCCTTCGTATCCGTTCCTGCCTTTGACGAACTCGCTGTAGTCGCGCTGCGCCTGGACAAGCTCTTTCGAAAGTTCGCTGACGCGCTTCGGGCTGCCGTTGTTAATCTCGTCAATCGCCGCGCGGGCTTCTTCCTTGATTGCTGTCAGACGGTCGTATTCGTCAAACAGCTCCGGTTCCATCTTACGAGCTGCGTCAGTGACTTGCTCTGGGCCGGGAAGACGCGGACCTTGAACTTCAGCTTCCTCGTCGCGGGCATATTGATGTGAGGCTTCTTTGGCGACCTGATTAGCCTCGGAGTCGCCTTGGAAAGTGTCTTCGTTGTGGCCAGGGCCAAAGACGCCTAAGTCACGCGCCTGGCCTAGCGTATATCGAGCGCCCTTCTGGCCTGTCTCAATGACGGCGGTGCCATACTTGTTCTGATGCGGGAACATCGTGCCGAACGCTGTCGCGATGGCGACTTTGTTCCAGTCTACGTTCCCGTGATACGCCTCATTGCCAAACTCCCATCCGCCCATGACAGCGCCGGAGAAGCCGCGCTGAAGCAGGTCTGATTGGACGCGCTTGCTGATTGTCGCAGCCATCGGAGCTGTGCCAGGGGCCGCCCACGGACGCGCCGTGACAAGAAACGGTGTTAAACCGCCAATTTGCGAAGCGTAGGGATGCTTAGCTTCATCGAGAATTGCTTGTTCATCGTCCAATCCCATTTTCTTTTTGAGATCGTCCGGCATTAACGACAGGGCGAAGTCTTGCGCCCCCGTTCCTAATACGCCACCGACTGCGCCACCAGCTAGACCACCGATGAAACCGCCAGCGATAGCGCCATACGGACCAGCAACAGCACCAAGCTCAGCACCGGCTTCTGCGCCAAACCCGATGGCTGGCAGAGCCGCCACGGTCGGAACAACGCCTTTGACCGCCCCACGCACAAATGCGCCTGACGCCGAACTTTCCTGAATATCCTTGTCAGAGTTGAACTTGGCGAAGGGGTTTTCTTCGTTTTGAGCGACAGGCTGCTCAGATGCGTATTTGGCAAAAGGATTTTCTTCCGCAGGAGCAGGAGTGACAGCCGCCGGCGCTTGAGGGGCAGCAGGAAGCGGATCAGGAGCGTAGGGCGACGTTTGCGGCTCTACAGTCTCTTCATCCGTCACAGGCTCGTCGGCCGAAGAACCGGGAAGGCGATCTTCGTCGTCAATCATTGAGCCGGAACCCCAAGGTCGGTGAGAATTTTGTCGGCATTAGCGCCGGGAAATGCCTGATTGAACCATTGACGGTTCTTGGCGGTCGGAGCGTTGACAAGGCCGCGAATGGCAGAAGACCAGTTGAACAGGCTGATCGGATTGCCGCTCGGCGCATTCGGCCTGACAACCATCGCCTCGTTCCATTTCTTCTGGTCAATGCTTACGCCATTGGGCGGGGGCAGAATGGTTTCCGGCCCCGTTTGCACAGGCTTCTTGTCATTTAGCCCTGCGCCATCGGTCACGCGGTTTTGAGCCGCCGTAAGAGCATCCGGCTTGATCTCTTTGATGATCTTGTCGGTGTTCTCTTTTGATAGGAACTCGTAAGGGTCTTTGCCAGCCTTCACCCACGCTTGATAGCGGCTGTAGAACGCCGGGACAAAAGTGGAGTTGAATAGCTGCTCGCCTTCGGAGTTTTTCGAAAACGAATATGGGCCAATGAGTTTGCCCTTCGCATAGGCAAGCTGGCCGGCGATGACCTTCTGTTCAACCGCCTTCTCCGGCTTGGAGCGCAGGTCGCCCATCATTGTCTTGAGTTGCTGGACGCCGTGGATTGTCAGCTTGCCTTCCTGGTTCATCTGGTAAAGCTGCTGGGGCGTCGTAATGTCGCCCTTCATCACGCCGTCGAAGCCTTCGGTGTATCCCGGCCCGTAGTCGCCGCCCTTGTTCTTTTCGATGGCAGAGATATGCCGCTTGGCAATGTCCATCATTTGAAGCTGCTCTTTCGGATGCTGCCTCAAGACGGGATCGTTCTGGATGTCTTCTAGGATGTTATCGAGCTTGTTATCTGTCAGGCGAGAATAGAACTGCTCGTCAGCGTGTTCGATCTCCATTTTCGTCTGCGCATTGGCAAGCTCAAGCTCTTTCTTCTTCTGCGCAAATGCATTGTTGACCAGCTTGGCGTGGTCCTCGGGATGCAGCGGAAAGTTCGGATTGCTGGACGCAATCTCGTATGATCCTTCGGCGTTCGGAGCGTTTTGCAGCGTCGCGCCATACCAGCTACGGGACTTACGGGGATTGTCGCGCAGGCCGCGCCAGGTGTTGCCAAGCGCCCCAACTACCTTGTCTGACACGCCGTTGGTTTGAAGCTCTTGGTCGAGGTCGCCGCTGGTCTTCTCGCGATAAACCTGTCGGGCATACCAGAGGGCCGCATGGTCCTGATTTTCAGGGGTGAAGCCGCCTTGCTTGAACTGACCGGGGATCACCTTGTCCCAGGTCGAGGCGACAAACTGATAGCGGCCGGCAGCCGACGACGGGCCATCCGGTCCCTTCTCATATATGCGCGGGTGGTCGGCAAAGCTGTTGAATGTCGCGCCGCCACCAGGCGTATAGCGGACATTGTATTTACCCGCGCTTTCCGGGCCTGCCAGCGCATTCAGGAACGCCGTCTCATACGGCTTTAGGTCTTTCGCCGCGACCGCGCCCGGCTTTGACACGCCGAGAAGTTCGAACTGCTTATCGACCGGCTGGTTCGCGATGAAGCTCATCGTCGCGCCACGAGCGAACAGGTTCTTGTTCTCTTCTGCCTTCTGCGGCGTCATGTAGCCGTTTTCGGCCATGTAATCGAAAATCTTGCCGGCGCTTTCCAGCGCGTCCGCCTGCGTTTGTCTGTCGCCCTTCGCGAAGGCGGTTTGCAGATCGTTGATCGTGTTTTCAGCAGAAGCCATGTAGCTCTGCTGGTTGAGTAAATTGATGCGTTTCTCGCCGGCAAGACGCACGCTGTTGGCGCGGTGCTGGCTCTGGAGGGCAAACAGTTTCGCCTGATCGCCTGACAGATTGGAGCCGGCGGTCGCATAGCCCTGATCGAGCGTGCCAAGAAGCTGCTTGATCTTTTCCGGGTCGTTTTCATTCTCGATGGCAGACTTTACGTTGTCTTCGTAAATGGTCGAGTTGGCCGTCGCCATCGCGCCATTGAGCTTTTCTTCCTTGGCGTATTGGCTCTCGCCATACTCCTGAAGCCCCTTGCCAAAGTTGGTGATGCCGCGACCGAACTCGCGATAGCCTTCCCCCATGCGCTCAAATGCCGCCTCATGCTGACGACCAGGCGCGACGACGCTTTCGTAGTTCGGAGACGACCGCCCGCTGACAAGACCGGGCATGTCTCCAAGCATTTCTCTTGCACTAGGAAGAATAGCCAAGGCGTTTATCCCACTGAGAAGTTGGTGTTGCCAAGCGCGTTGAACAGGCCGCCGGCGCTGCCGATCAGACTGCCCATCGCACTCGCTTTGGCCGCGCGCTCATTGGCTTCGGCCTTGTAAACGTCCATGTTGCCTTGGTTGACGACGCGGTAGACGCCGGCAATACCTTCGTCCTCCAGTCCACGCGCGCGGCTCTCGCCGGTAAACATGTTGAGCGCTTTCTGGAAGGACGTGACGTTCTGGATGTCGCCGCCGAGTTGCTGGACGGTCGGGTCCGTCGCGGTGCCGCCGCCGAAAGCCGCATTCGCTTTCAGGCTCGACTGCATATACTGGCCTTGCAGATCGTTCTGGATGGCGCGCTGTTGACCGGCGTAACGCTGTTCGCTCGCCTGCCGATTAAGAACCGCCTGGTTCATCTGAGCGGCATTAAAATCCACCCATTGCTGTTGACGAGCCGCAGCCGTATTCGCCTTTGCCGCGCCAATCGTTCCGGCCGCGCCAATGGCGGAACCGGCCATGCTCACAGCAGCGCCAGCCAAACCCGCTAACATCATGGCGTCATATCCTCCAAAGCCAAACTTCCGTGCCGTTCCACTCGTGCTTTTCAAAGCCGAGCCGGACCAACCAACGCTCCGCAGCAGGCGAAGCCGCCATGTCAGCGCCAGCAATGATCCGCTTGATCCCACGGCGACGCGCCGCATCAAGGATCGTCAGGGCCGCCTTGTGCAGCGCCAACGGGTTCTTGCGAGCTTCGTCCGTCAGATCAGTAAATGCGAACTTCTGACCGTCAGGCAGAAACGCAATCCCGCCGATCCCTATGATCTCGCCGGCCTCATTGCGTCCTGTCAGGGCGATCATGCGGCATGGAACCTCCATGCCCTTTTCTTCAAGGTCGGCCTTTGTGGCCCACTTGACTGTTGCTGCCATCAGCCGTTCGTGCGCATCTCAATCGTGAAGCCAAGAACTGTTGCCGGCCGGGGCGACGCCGCCTCAATGTAAAGGCGGGAGTCCGCCCCCCATTCGCCGTTCAGTTCAAACGTCTGTTGATCGTAGCGCTGCCAAATCGTGTCAGCATCGGTTGCGACGCCTTCTTCCACAAGCGGGAGATTGTCCGCCGTGTAGGTGCCGCTGTATTGGTCGTAGTTGCCGTAACGGACGCCTTGATAGTGCGTGCGGTCGAGGACAAAGCCGATCTGGCTGACACGCTTGGCCTTGTTGACGGCGGTGCCGGCCGCAGCCGCATAAGCCAGCTTGGCCGAGATAAACTGCGCCGTGTAGGACAAGCCGACAACGGCCGTTGTAACAGCCTCCGACAATGTGATCTGGCCACCGGAAACGGTATAGGTTCCCAAGTCCTTGCCGTTGCCCCAAGCGCAAACCGTGCGGCCTTCAAGGTGGCTTAGCCCGGTGATCGTCGCCGTGCTGGCCCCGGAATAGGTGATGTAGGCGTCTGACAGGCAAGGCGTCGTCGTATCTTGCGCCTCGTCCAATCGGGCAAACTTCTCGACGTAGCGCTTCGTCGCGCCATTGATCGTCCGGTTGACGATGACATAGACGCCATCCTCCAGACAGCCTGGCAAAACGCCTATCGTTTCATACTTGTCGCCCGTCGCAGTCGCGGCGCGATACCAGGCGTAAACCTCATCGTCCGCGTCATAGATGAAGGTCGCAAGCTGGCCGTCGTTCCTGACAAAGTGAACGCGCGTATCAAGCTGACGCTGGATCGACAGATCGACAAAGCCCGGAATGCCGATGTCGAAATTCAACCGCGTCATGTCGATGGTCTTATAGTCAAACGTGGTGTTCGTGAACTCCATCATATAGACGCGGCGGTTTGACCGTTGGACGAAAATGCCTTTCTGATCCAACTGGAGAGGGCGCAGGTCGGAATAGGTGCCTTGCGTGTTTGTAAAGCGCAGGTTGAACTTTGTCGGCGTCAAAGGCTCATCGAACGAGCTAGACCGAGCGGTCACGACGCCGTAATCCGTGCCGATGGCAAGACGACCAAGCGACAACAGGAAGTGCGTCGTCTGGATCGGACCCTTGCCGATGGAGCGGTTGATCGGAGCCGAGTCGCCCTTGGCCATGAAGTCGAAGCTGTTATAGCCATCCGACACAGAGCCCCACACGCGAGCGCCGCCCGACCACCACAGTCGGCCTTCGTGCAATGCCACGCTGGACGGGTAGCCGTCAGAGCCGTTCCACTGCTCCAAGCGCCAGTCGTCGGTCTGCGTCGTGTTCGCGAACTCGCTGAGAACTTGGATGTTGGCTTTGGTTTTTGGTGTGGCAACGTCTAGGCTAACGATGCGGCAAATGCCGGCCCCGCCGGAGCCACTAAATGTCAAGCTGCATGTCGTCGTACCGGAGCTATAAGTCTTCATAAAAAGACGGTAAAAGACGATGACATTATCTTCTTGATCTTGGAACGTCGTTGAAACATCAACAATATTGTTCCATCCATTAACCGTCACGTCGGACCAATCCGTGAGCCCGTTTGTGTCGTAAGTTCGCTGGAGAACAACTGTGTTGCCGGTGCCTGTCAATCCGGTGACATTAATGCTGAACTGTCGGTCAAATGATTGGAAGTAACCCGGTATTTGCATCGGGTAACTACCGCCTCCTGCCACGCTAATGACCAACCATTGCGGCGGAACCCAGTTAGATACGCCTGTCACGCGAATTGGAGCCGTGGCTGTAGTCGCGACGTTCAGGGGCTTCGATGTGGTTTGCCCCTGATGAAATATGCGCATGGTCGCGCCGACAAGGTTGCTTGTGAAGAAGTCCTTGTTGCATGTCAGCGTGCCGTCGCCGCGCAGGACGTTTGGTGTAAACTTAAAAGTCTTGTCGCCTTGCGCCGCTGGAAACGGGCCATCGACCGCCTGATAGGTCACGACTGCCCAAGAATTATTTTTGCGGCGCTGGATCATGCGCTGCCGGTAGCCGTCGCAGGCGACGTAAATAATGTCAGACGACTGGTCGTATCTGATCTTCACGAGGTCAGCTTCAATCCACGGCGTCGGCAGGACAATCGGGCCAGCGGCTTCAATCGTTGGCTGCGTGACAGTGTAAGAGCGCGCGTCCTTGCTAGAGAACTGGACGTATATTGTAGCTACAGCGGCCGTAATGCAGAACGAATAGGTGCCTGTAGCTAAAGAGCTTTCGGAGATGATGTCGTCGCCGCCAATCGTCGTTCCGACCTTGAACAGCAAATTACCGCCCTGGGAAACAGTAAAGCGCAGGCCAGTGTTGAGGCCCAAATTGCCGGTGCAGTTTAGGACGCCGTAGGCATACGAGATAGAACCGTCCGTCACGTCCTTGATTGTCAGGACGCCGCCTGCGGCTGAGACGGTCGCGCCAAGGGAGGCGTTGAGCGACCAGCTTCCATAATCTTGGACCGTGCTGGTGACGCTATCGCGGCTGACAAGCGCGTCGTCCTTCCAGACGCGCATGTTCTGGTCTGTCAGTTCGATCAGCGCCGTTTCGCTGGCCGAATAGACGAACTCAAGCAGCTTGGCGGTCTTGTCGCCATAGGTCGAGCCGAGATATTTCGAGCCAGGGCGAATGGTCATTGGCCCTGACACAAGTGGCATCCAGTTTACCATTGTGTCGGCGGCTAAGCGCATTTTCTCCAGATCGACGCGCATGAGCGCCAGCCGGGAGATTTCCCCACCATTTGCATGGTAAAATGGAATGTTTTGGGTCGGCATCTATCACCAGTTCCGAATGCTGTTGTAGCCGGTGCCGATTGACCCGCGACGAATGCGGCTCGTGGACCATGTTCCAAGCGGCCAAGGCAGCGGGGGCTCGTCCATCGCGTCGTTCGCCTGGGCGCGCTTCCAGTAGAGCTTTTCTCTCTTCTCAATGGCGTCGATTAGGTTGTTGTCCTGAGTGATGCGCGGCGCAATCGTGCGGGCCAGCGCAATGCCGACGTATTCAGCAAAGTCTGCCGGCCAAATGAGAAGGTTGGTTCCTAAATCCTTGCTGACATAACGCGCATACAGAGTGTCAGCATTTGCCAGCCAATAGCCTTCCTGATCGCGGTAGTTGCGCAGCGGCGGGTCAAACGTCTCTGACGCTGAGATCATAGACGTTCTGACCCAATCGCAAGGCTTTTGAAACGCGGACTGGTATCCGAACTCCGGCTGAATGGATCCGTCCAAGTCAATCTGAATGGCGCGAGAGGCGAAGTTCCACAGGCCGGCGCGCAGGCATAAAAGAACCGTGTCGCCATACTCATCATCGAGATAGCGTCGCGGCTCTCTGTTTTCAGTCAACGACGCCAGCTTACGCTCGCCAAGATGACGGAGCGCCTTGTTGTAGAGCGAAAGTTGCGTCGTGTTCTGGGTCATTTAGGCCGCCATCGCTTTAGCGTGAGACTTGATGTAATCGACCGCCTGCTCGCGCGTATCGAAGCCATCCTTCACGATCTCATTGTCAGACGTGCGGAGGGCGGAGAACTTACGATGCGGGCCTTTCCATGCGACTTCATATTCAGGGCTGCCAAGGGCAACGCGTACAGGCTCAAGATCGACCTTGCGCAGCAACGCCATTTTCGCCCAATTCTTGCCGGCGGCGCGGACGTAAAGCTCAGCAAAGTAGGAGCCGTCTTCCGCGTGAACCTCAATGATGTCGCAGGGCTTAAACTTGTAGGCGACCATCGACCAATACGCTTCGTTGAGAAGGTCTTCGATCTTGGTGCCGTCTTCCGGGACCACATGATGAGCCTGCCGGGCAAACTCTGTCAGGGTGACGCGCGAGTCGCGGATCATGGGAAGACCTGGTGTATGCGTCATGGGTTACTCCAATGAAGGAGGGGGCCAGGATGGCCCCCTTCCAAAAGCGTGTCAGATCACGAAGACGAAAGCGTCGTGACCGTGCCAGACATCGACGCAGCGCCGCCGGCCGTAACCGTCTTGATCCAACCGCTGCTGACGGTCGGAGTGTTGTTGTCGTAGACGAGAATGAAGTCGCCAACCTTCATGCCAAGAGCAGAGCCATTTGAGAAATAGTCAGCAGCCTTGACGGTCGCGATGGCGTCAGCAGAAACATACGACCAAATAGCCGGGCCGCCAGAACCGTCGAGGGTGCCAGCAACCAGCTTGTTGGGCGGGTTGGAAGTCGAATAAGCCATTATGGCCTCCTAAAATTTGAGGGAAACAGGGCGGCTATGCCAGCCGCCCATTAGGATCAGAACGCCGAACCGTCGTGGTTGACGAGGACGACACCCTTCGTCTGAAGGATTTTCGAGCCCATGAAGATGGTCGAACGAGCGAAGTAGTAATCATCTTCCTCGTTGTAGCCAGCCTTCACGTCCATCTCGCCCGTATTGACCGCATGGCCAATCGCAGACTTATGGAAGGCGTAGCACTTCTCAGTGGACGTGCCAGCGCCCGACAGGCGCGGATGCCAAATCCAGTTGAAGCCAGCCCAGCGCTCGACGCGCTTGGTGGTGCCAACGCCAGTGGACGGGCCGCTTTCGATGAACGGAAGGTTCATATCCACCCAATCGCGCGAACCAAATTCCTTCGTCTGCATCAGGTAAGCGCGGAACGCCGGCGACGCGACAAAGAACATGTTGTCGATCTCATCGACCGGCACTTCGTTCTTGCCGAGAATGGCCATGGCCTTCATGACAAGAGCCAGCGACGCCGTAACAGCAGTCGTGCCAGCGTTCGTGGTCGTGTTCGCCAGTTCGCCCAGGATGTCCTGGTCGATCTTGCGGTTCATGACCTTGATCGTGGTTTCCTGCATAATCCGGCGACCGTCGCCCTGCGAGGCGAAGATGTTGAAGCCGGTGCGGCGAGGCTTGTCGTGCCATTCCTGAAGCGTAGCAGTGTACTGGTTCAGGTTGTCAGCGCGACCCGGAATAAGGCCGTTGACGCCACGGGTAACGGCCGACGCATTGCCGCTGTCAGCGACAAGGAAGGTGGCCTGATTGCCTTTAATAACCGCTTCCGTGGTGGCGGAGGCGCGCAGAAGGGACTGACCCTGTTCAAAGCCGGCAATGAACTCCTGCCGGTACTGTGTCTGGAATGCTGTATTAGCCATGGTGAAGCACCTCTAGTTTGGGTTGAAGCGCTTCGATCAGGTTGTCCGTTGGCGCGCGTCGGCGGGTTGCCCCCGGCCTGAAACCGGGGAGCCGCCTATCGCCCTACGGGGCTTCTCGATAGCGGAAAGAAAAAAGTTCCCAATATGGGAACTGTTACGCAGCGCGTCCCTTGCCTTCTCGGGCCGTCTTGGCCTCAAGAAGCTCGCGGTAACGTGCCTGCATTGCGGGATCGCGCCAATACTCTTGCGTTCCGACCTTCTTCTGGAGAGCTTCAAGCTCGCCTTCGAAGTTCTGGAAGCCGGGAGCCGGCACGACGGTATATTCAGGGTTGGCCTCGCGGGCCATTGACGCCAACATCTTCAAAGCTGCCGGATCGTCACCGAGACGACGGCCGTTTGGAAGACGCGACATCAAAATGTCAGCCTTCACGTCCGGCGTCGCATGGACATCCAAAAGGTTAGCGATGGCGTTCGTGTTGCGACGGAATTCATTGCCCCACTCGGAGCGCAGCTTGTCTTCGCTCTCTTGATGGAAACGCTCGTCAGCCTCTTCGATCTGAGCTTGCTGACGCTCTTGCATAGACGCATACCAGCCAAGCACCTGCTTGACCTGGCCTTCCGGCATGTTCGCCTTGTGAGCGTATTGCGCGAAATCGTCCAGAAGCGGTTTGTCAGCGTCAGACCAGACGAACCCGTTGCCCAACTGGACATCGTATTTGTCAGGGCTCTCCGGGACGCCGTTCTCAGCGCGCCACGTCTTTAACTCTTCCTCAGTCGGGTTCTCAGGAAGAACCGGCTTGAGGTTGCCAGCCGACAAGCGCGTTTGCGCATCGCGGTAGGCTTTCGCCAGATCAGCCGGCGAATTAAAACGGTCCAGCGTTTTAAGATAGCTCTTGTCTTCGCCAGCTAACTTAATGCGCCAATCTTCCGGCCAATCTGCCGGGGCGGCTACAGGCTTTTCGGTTACGTTGCCGTCAGCAATCGTGCCTTGTGAGCCGGTGCTTGCGGTTTCGGTCGAAGCAGGAGCGGTTGTCTCGCCACCCGGAGCGGCGTCAGCGGCAGGAGCCGTGTCAGCCATTCCGCCAGCAAGGGCGTCCGTGTCTTCTGTCATTAGGTCTTATCCTCTAAGGAGGCGTTCGACATGTTGATGAGCGCAACGATCTCCAGCCCGACAAAGCGCTTGCCGGCGGCAAAATCACTGTCACGCGGACTATCGGGATAATACGTTGTGTCGCGCACGCCGCACGCCACGTTCAAAATCCAGTCGAGGGCGCGTTTCTGTTGACCCTCGCTGGCGCTACCGGACGCGAGCGCCTTGAGCGCATACACGTCCGCCTTCTCGCAGGGGCCGGGTTTCCACGGCCGCCTGTCGGAAGCTCTCGTTCTAACTGCCATTAACCGCCTTGTGCCGGTGCCATCGCGTCGTTAAATTTTTTCGCAGCGCCGCCAGCAGCATCAGCCACCTGCGCCCCGCCTTGTAGTAAGGCCATCTCACCTTGCAGTTGAGCCGCCGCCGCCTGTTGCTGAGCGGCCTGCGCCTTTTTCTGCGCCGCAAGTTCTTCGTCCACAAACCATGCCGCCGGTGCGCCAGCGCCTTCGGCAGCGTCGCGGAACGCGCGGTCGAAGTTCATGTCGTGAACAACCATCGGGTCCATCTGAGCCGCCATCTGGAGAAGCTGCGCGGTCTGCATGAACGCTTGGCTGTTGGCGCGCGTCTGGGCTGCCTGGAGCGGGCTTTCGAACGTGAACCTTACGTCCTGACCCGCAAGGCTCTTAGGCATGTCCCACACGCTTCCGAACGCGCCATTACGAAGTAGAATGTCGAAAGTGCGATCACATAGAGCGCCATTGTATTCAGTCTCCATCGGCTCAAAGAGCGGCAGGGCGCGGCGGATGTATTCTTCGACGCGCTTTTGCGTCTCGAACGCCGTCATGTCGCCTTTAAGCTCGGGAAGCTGGATTTGATTCAGGTAGAAGGCTTCTTGGATCAACTCGCGGATTTGCTGTTCGCGCTTGTCGCCCCACGGCAACCCGGAACGATCCAACGGAAGCGGCCGTAAAGCCTCGCCAGTGCGCTCGTCGTATTCAGCATCGACATAGGTGATGCCGCCGGCGAACAGATTGACCGACCCCTGGATCGCGTCGCCAGCCGCCAGCATCGGCGGATCAACCGCCTTCTGACCCGCCTCGATCATCGTGAGGGTCATTTGTTGGAGCATACGCGCATCGGAGATCGAGATGACCGTCGCCGGCGAATAGGCGTATTGCGATCCAGAAACGGTCTGCCAGCGCGGGATAATATAGGGGTTGTCGGGAACCGCTACTTCTTCAAGAATGGCTTCGTTGTCCACATCGACGTAAAGCGACACATACTTGAACTTCTCTTTGTTCTTGATCGTATCGTATTCGTTTGAGGGGACAATGACGTGCTGGACGTTGACCTCAAAGAAGGGGTCTTTCTCTTCCTTCTTCTTGACCTTCTCATTCACGCTGTTTGGGAACAACTGACAAAGCTGGCGCGCTGTCGGTTTCCACTTCCGGTGAACACGGTCCACCTCGTAATGAAAGTTCTCTGACCAGGCCACGTCGCGCAGGTGCCAGCAACGGAACAAGAGGCCGTTCAGGTTCTTGTTCATCTCGACTGACAGGACCGCGTTGCCGAAGGCCGCAAAGTCATGGTCGCCCTCGCGCGTGGCGCGGACGAAACCGGAGCGCGTGTCATACATGGCGACGCGCATACGCTCAGAGGCCCAATCGAGCCACTGGCGAGCGGTCGGGTCACGGTTGATGCCTTCGACTGGCGTGCGCGCATGAAACCATGGTTGGCCCCTGGGACGCAGCATCGCGCCAATCTGGTTGGCCAGGTCACGCCGGCACATGGCCGGAATGCCCGTCATCAGATGGGCGGCGAACTCTTGGCCAATCGAGCGCGTCGTCGTGAAGTCCGCGCGCTCGACATAGAAGTTTTCAGCCATCGACTGCCAAAGGCTGACAATCTGGACGCGCGACGAGAACAGGCGCTCGCCTTGCGTGATAAGTTCTTTGGCGCGCGTCTTCATCAATTAGCCTAACGTCTTGCCAGAATACTCAGGCGTCGGGGCAGCAGCTTCGCCAGGCGAACGCTGTCTCGTCAGGTTGGAAGCCTCTCGGCCCTGACCCATTGCGCCGGCGACCTTATTCAGAGCCGCTTCCTGCGCGTTGGGCGAAGCAAGATCAGGCGCTTTCGGCACAGGCTTTGGGGGCGGCGGAATAAGCATCGGAGGCGGCGGCGGCGTGGGAGGGCTAAAGAGACTGCTCATTTGGGCTTCCTTTTCAAACTGGAATAGCCAAGGTTTGCGATTGATGGGCGGTTTTCCCAGGACTTGATCCGCTTCTTGAGCGCGATGTCGCCTTGAGACAGGGCCATGACAACGGCGTCGCCCTTGTCAGTTGACCGGCCAATGCGCTTTTTGATGTCCTGCTTGCTTTCGATCTGAATGCCGGAGCTTGTCAGCGTCCACGTCGGGGCGCAAAGGTCAGAACGCAGGTCGGGATCGTGAGGCAGAGCAACCTTGCTGCCGCCTTCCTGATCCGGGTTCAGGGCTTCTCGAAAACGCCACCAGGCTTCCGCACGCTTGTTGCGGAACTGGAGCTTCGATCCGTCTTGAGCAACAGCGGTTGACTTATTAGCCGCGTTGAACCGCTCGCAGTCGATGCCGTTGTCTTTAAGACGGGATAGTGTGTCGCCACCGTAACCGCCGCCCATATCAACGACCACAGGACAATTATCGCGGCGATGCTTGACCACCAGCGCGGCGACCGATGATCCATCCGGCGTCTCCGATCCATTGACCGCGACAGGCGGAAGGTAATAGCCGCCGTAACGACAAGCGACGACCGTTCTGTCAGCGCCGCCCTGGGCGATGTCTACGCCCATAGCCGTCATCACCGCGTTTTCTGGCTTCTGCTTGTTCCAGCGCGCTTCCGCCTCAATAACCCATTGGGTAGGTATGACTTGAAAATCTGCATCTGCACGAGCAGCCATAAAGTTGCCATCGCGCACGGCAGAACGAAGCGGCTCAGGAAGACCATCGAGCTTCGCCTGATAACCCGAGTCAACAAGGTATGGATTGTCCTTCAAGAAGGCCGGAATGAAGCTCCGGCTCATCGGAACCGAAGGACTATGATTGCCTGGCAACAGGACCGGCTCGGGGCTGTCTACCTCCAGATCGGAACCATCCGGCGCGGTGACATACCAGCGCAATTCGCCGGGCTCAGCCGGATTGTTGTGCGTGATGTCCAGCCACGGCCGGAACATGCCAATGATCCAGTCGCCTTCCGCGCTGATTGGCGGGTTGGTCGCCAACAGGGCGCGGACGCGCTGGCCGGGCGTGGTTGAACGCAACCAGCCCAGATGGAAACGAACTTGCGCCTCCAGAAATTGCGTGGCTTCGTCAAACACCTTCAAGTCGAAGGCGTGACCCTGCCAGTCTTGTTCGTCGCCTAAATGCTGACAGCCGGCAAACTGAATAAATCGTCCATCGACAGACCGTAGCAACGGCGGGGGCGAGCCATTGAAGCCTTGGCGCGTGCCGTTGATTTCGATGGCGCGCTCCGTCATCGCTGACAGGTTCGCGTATTTGCGACGAATTATGAGCGAGCGCTGGTGTTGGGTGAAAGCCAGCCCGAGGCCGAGATCGGATTTGCCACCGCCACCAGCGCCGCCATACAAAAGGATGTCCGCCGGGCTGAAATAAGCATCGGCCTGACGGCCCGGCGACGGTATCCACCTGTAGTTGGCAGCGAAAGCCTTGGCGCTTTCCAGCACCTTGGCTCGCTGCTCGTCTGACAAGTCATTAAGACTTGCCAGGATGTCGTCAATAACCGCCACAGGCGATTAGAGCATTTCGACCGTGAAGTAGTCGAGGCGGCAGCTATCGCTGGCGCTTGCAGCCGACCACGTAGCAGCAACCACAAGTTTCTGAGTGGCGGTCGTGTCAATCGTGGTCGAAGCAACAATGCCCGTCACCATCGTTGCCGTGCCAGAGGCGGCCAGGGTGGCGGTGTAGTTGCCCCAACCGACGAACGTGCCGGTCGCGCCAATCGTGCGAACAGCAAGATAAAACTCGCCGGCGAAGATGTTGTTGTTCGCAACGTCGGTCGCGCCGCAGGTCTGGAGCGCGGTTCCCGCTTTGCCGCCGATATATAGCTTGGCGGTCAACGTGTCGGTGGAGTTGGTCGCCGTCGCAATGCCCTGATAGCGAATGCGCAGAAGCGAGCCAGCCTTCAGGATGTTCGCCGGCAGCGTGTAGCTGGCATCAAATTCCGTTTCCGTCGTCGTATTGGTGACAGCGGTAGAAGCCGCCACCGACGAATACAGCTTCTTCGCAACGACCTTGGCGTCGCCAGCGGCGTCGGAATAGTCACGCGCGACAAGGCGGCCGTCGTTGTCAAGGCCGGCCCACTTGCCGTCCAGAGAGTTAAGAATTTCGAGAGGCATATCAGTCTCCTAGATGTTTCAGTTGCACATGCGACAAATCCCGTGCGCCGCAAGCGCAACGGTCAACATCACCTTTTGGGTGAACTCTCAGCCGTATGACGGCAGCAAAAGAAGCGAAAATGCTTTACTTGTGCCGCTTCCAGAAAAGGTTGCGGTGATCGCGTAGTTTGCGGCCGATGTGGCGACATGCCCTGCGGCGACGTTTCTTGTGCTGCCCGTGACATTGCCATCAGACGATCCAGCCGAAAGGCTTGCTGTTCCAGTGGCGGTGCCAAGAAAGCCAAACAGCAAAAGCCCGTTGCGGTCGCCTATAATAGATGTCGTTACCGGGGTCGTTGTGGCTTGATCGTTGGTGATGACGGAAAACACGGATGCCGCATTCACCATCGCCATGTTTGCTCCGGCTATTTCCCAGAAAGCCAGAGCGCACGATCCTATACCTGACGACGACGACGGGTTGATGCTTGTCGTATCTCCAGAGGCGCATCGGACGAATATCGCAGACCAGTCTAGCCCGGATGTGTTCTGGATGATTTTTGTCCATCCCGTTGCCGCTGCTGGGTTGCCGCCGCTGGCGGTGCAGAAGGCAACCAATAGATTTCCGTCAGTTGGCGCGCTGGTCGCCGTAAAGGCTAACGTGCCACCGGCGTTGTATTGCTGCTTTGTTTGAACAATCGTCGGACCGGGCGTGATTACGTCTTCCGCCAGAGGCGTGATGAAGACTGTCGCGGTGCCTGACAGATTGATGGCCGCGTTGCTGTTGGTCGATGTCAGAACGCTACGTGTCAATGTTGTGCCGGATGCCGTGTAGACGCCGCGTCCGACTTCCGAGTTGGACCCGTCGCGAATACCGTAGCTGACCGTCTCTCCGTTTTGCACGCCCGCGTTGGCAAATGTCAGAAAACCGCTGACAGCCGCCCCAAGAGTAATCGTGCCTGTGCCGGTCGTGGCCGTCGTCACTTTGGCGAGGTTATATGCTTTGACGACAGCCATGGATTATTAGTCTTCCGTTACCGTCGAAGATGTCGTCAACTGAGGCGTGACGCCGGATGATACGGAAATATTTGGCGTGACCGTGCCGCTATACAATAGAACGCCAGCGGCCGACGACGCCGTGCCGATGCCGAAGTGCGTAATGGTCGCCGTGCCGCCGGTCGCCGCCGGGAAGCTAATCGTCGCGGCAGGAGAGACGCTATTGCCCGTCACCGTCCAACCGGAACCAGAACGAGCAACAGCAACGCGCGCATAGGACGTGTAGCTTGTCTCGCTGGTCGTCTGATCGCCTGCCTCGCCGGGGTCAGCCGTGTGAAGGCTGACATACAAGCTGCCAGCAGTCGTAGACCCGCGCAAGCCGGTGGCGTCGCCAATGTTCGCCGCGTTTGTGTTGTTAAACAACAACAATAGTAGGGCGTTTTCCCAGGAGTTAGATTTTGACATACAAAATCCTCAACGTATAGCGCGGCGGCGAGCCTTTACGATCCACGTTTTGCCAAGATCAAATATCCAGCCAGTATTGCCGCTTACATTGACGTTTCCGTTGGATGTGAGCGCAGACCAATTTGCGCCACCAACCGCGCTAATATCTTGTATGGAGATATAGCTAACATCAACAACGCCGCTTGCTTTTGAAACCGTCGCAATATTTCCTGCCGATGAGCTTTTAAGTGTAACAAGTTTTCCAGATGCGCCGGCCAGTGAGAATGAAGTGAATGTATTGGTCGTTCCCGCTGTCAGAATGATTGTGCATGCGGCCGAATTATCGTTTGCAATGTCATCAAATGTATTATTGCCAGATATTGTTAAGTTGCCAGTGCCGCCCTGTCGTATTTTTGCAGCATAAGTATATCCACCACCAACAAAGGTTTTTGCGCTGGCGGATGTCATATCAATAGTGGCGGATGTGCCGGTGTTGGTAAACCCTGACCCGCTTGCGTTCCATGCAGTCGAGCCTGAACCAGCAATCGTTATTTTGCCGCTTGCTCCAAAAGATATAGCGCGTGTTGCGGTTCCTGTGTTTGCGAACGTGCCGGTTGAATACGCCTTGCCATTAATGTTCAATGTCCCGGCAGTAAGCGTAGTGGCAAGCGTAGCGCCAATTGTTGTATTATCAACAAGCGTAATTGTCCCTGTCGGGCTGTTGATTGTGAGCGGTTGAGTAAACGATATTCCTGCGGAAGTAATGCTTTGCGTCGCTCCCTGACCGGCAAAAGTTAATGCGCCGGTTCCTGAAAGCGTCAGACTAGCAAAAAGCGTTACGCTTCCATAAATAGCCGGAGTAGTCGTTCCTGTGGCCAATGTAAAAGCGGTCGATCTGTTCGAAACGCCATCGGCCATTTGTATGGAGCCAATATTCCAGTTCGCGTCTAATGTTACGGTTCCGGCCGCTCCGGCCTCCGTAAACGTAGCAGTGTCTTGCGGAAGTGGAAAATTATTAACCGCAGGCGACCCATTATTGGTTGTCGCCCAACCAGTAGCGCTCCAGTTTTGAGAGCCAGATAAATTCCAATAAACCGTCTTTGGCGTGTCTGTCGTTATTGAGGAATTGTTTTTAGCGTCGCCTAAACGAGTCCCCGTCCACGGTCGCGCAACGGTTCCTGCCGCAACTATGTCTCTAAAGTCTACATCTGCAAGCGTTGCAAGTGACCCATTAAGCGTAATTGTGCGCTGGGTTCCTATAGTATTGCTTGCCACAAACATACGGCGGACGGCTGTGCTTGATGAGCCAAAGGTCAATGCGCCGTTGACAGTGATGTCTGCGTCAAATGTTTGGGCTCTAATTCCGGCAGTAGATTTGGTGGAATATGAAAGATTATTGAATGTGTTTGCGCCCGACATTGCTATGCCGCCGGCCCCTACGCCGGTGAACGACACATTATAATATGTCTTGCCCATTCCAGTGAACGACATATTACTGTTTGTAAGGGTTATTGTGGATGTCCCGGCGTTAATAGTGGTATTTGTGGCGTTTAAACCGCCATAATTTCCGGCAATGCTCACCGAAGAGCTGCCTAAGGTAAGGCTTTTAACGTCGGTTGTATTTGCAAACACTAGATTGACGCCAGAAGTCAGATTATTATTGTTTGTGACAAGACTTCCTTTGTTTATGTTTATAGTGTTGCCAGATGTAAATGCGCCCCCAAGCGTCCATTCACCGCCCACACCGCTAAACGTAACAGTGCCGGCCATTGTGACTGCGTTAGTCGTTATTGTTTTACCTGTTGTCGTGGCGGCAAAAGTCGTCGTGCCACTATAAGTTGTCGCATAAAGCGTTGATGCAGGATTAGACCAGCTTCCATAGACATTTAGCGCGGCAGACCCCGCAAGTGTCATCTTTTTAACGGTGTTTGTAATGCTGCACGTAAAATCGGCGCAGTTAGACGAAACATCTACCGTTACAGTGAACGTCGCAGAATGCGAATTGTCATCAAAAATCACGTTGTCGGCGGACGTAGGCGCATTGGATGCTGGCGCAGAAGGACTATTCCCGGAATTGGTTGACCAATGATTTGTATAGTCAGACCAATTTCCCGCGCCGCCATACCAATAATATGTCGCCATTATTCGCCCTCAACTGTTTGAGCGGAGACAATCGCGATCCATGATTGATAGCGGCGCTGCTTCTCGCTTTCAATTTCCGGCTGCGTCATTGCGTCAATAACTTCTGGCGGTCCAGATATTGAGTCGCGCCAAACAAAAGGGGCTTCGCCCAATTCGTATTGGATTGACACCCAACCATTTGGAAGGGTTGCAATAACATCGGTCATTACTGGTCACGTCCGCGCATGTGCAGCCAAACGCTGACAGATGAGCCGGAGCCTCCCGACAGAAGCGGGCGGATATATTGCGGCAACTCGGTAATTGACTTGATGCCGGCGGCGGTGAACGCTAGGTTGTTGCCGAGTGGATCAGTCAACGTAGCCCAGGTTGTGCCGTCATCGTTTGAGCCTTGGATCGTGACGGTCGCGCCGCCAAACGTGCCAAGAACCTGGATCGTGCGGTCCTGGAAGTCCGCCATGCCAAACGCGCCGCCATCGACGTTTGTGTTGGTCAATGGCGTCCATTTTACGCGCATCAGGCACAGAGTCGTGCTTGGCACGAGTGCATAATCAACCGTCGCCATGTCGTAGTCCTCTTAGCTCCGCTCGGCGGAACGCTTTGCAAGTTCAAGCGCGAACGCAACCTGACGCGCCTGTTCAATGGGTGAAATCTCTTTGGCTTCGATCTTTTCGCCGCCGGACGTAATGTCCGTCTGAACCTTGTCAGAGAAGCGCACGGGGTCGAATTTGCTCGCCAACCACTTGCGGTTGTCCGCACGTAATTTACTTCGCGCCACCAGTTCGTAATTGATCGAACCGTCAGACTTGTAGTCTTCGCGGGCGTCGTCTGAAATCTCCAGCACTTCTTCCGCCAGAAGATCAGCCGCCACCTGACGCGCCGCTTTCATGTCAGCGCCAAACTCAGGATCGCGCTCATATTCGCGAAAGACGCTGAACCGGGAAGGCATGTCTTCGGAAGCCAGAATGCTCTTCAAAAGCTCGCCGGACGCAACCCGTTGAACGATCTCTTCTTTTAACTCAGGCGTCAGGTCGATCCGGTTGCCCCGGTGTCTCGGCGGCTTTGGCGGAATGATCTCTGCGCCAAAAACCTCGGCGTCCGCCTGTCGCTTCATCTCTCGGTTATACGCTTTACGGAACGCTTGCTTCCTTTTGGGAGCCTCGCCCATGTCCAAACTCGTCATTCGAGATTACGCAGCTTGTAGTATGTCGTCGCGAACAGCGCCTCGATGTCTTGGAGAAGATTTTCCAAAGCGTGCTTTTCGCGGCATATTTCGTCGCAGTTGGCTTCCAGCCAAGCGGCTAGGCCCTTGATCTGCTCCATGATGTTTTCGCGCGTGTAAGGAATTGGCTTTACAGGTCCAATCAGGCCGAAATAGCCCTGATACGCCTCGACATAGGCGTCCAGCTTATCAATGAGCCCGTCGTAGAAGTCGCCCAACGCCATGTGACGCGCGAACGATCCTTTGCCCTTCGCCGCCCAATGCGCAAGATGCGCTGCGTCGCGGATGGCGAACATGCGGCCGACGAAATCTTCAACCATGTCAGTCCTCAATGTCGTCGCGGCCAAGCGAAGGAGGCAATGTCTCGTCGTCCTCATGCTTCATCGACGCACCCATGAAAAACATCAGGGCCAAAACGACCAAAAGCGCCCAGGTCAAGAAGCCGACAATCCAGATCATGATGTCAGGTCGCTTCCGGGGATAGGAGTCTGCGTGACGCGGCTTTTCTTGTGCTTGCCGGCGATGGTCTTGCGTTTGTCCGCCTCAACAAACTTACGGCCAACAGACTGCGGCACGCCGCCGTAACCGCCTTTCGTGTGCGCGGCTGCGCGCATCAAACGAGCTTGGGCGGGAGATTTGCTAGGCATCAGACGCGCTTCTTCTTGTGCTTGCCGAGGATCGTCTTGTCAGAGCGCTTGTCAGCTTTCGAGCCTTCGCGATGGCGGTTGTCCGCCTTCATGTCAGCCTTGGAGCGCTCCACGCGCTTCATGCCCTTAGAGCCCTGATAGGCGGTCTGGGGTGCCATATTCGCCATTACACGCTCCACGGGAGAGGGGGTGAAACCTTTGGCGCTTGTTGCTGCGCAATCTGTTGGGCAAGGCTGGCGTCAATCGCGCCAATCACAGGAAGCGTCATTGTCGTCTCAATCCAGCCGATGACATCCGCCTCTTTCAACTGATCGAACGGAATAAACCGCTGCGTCGGGGTCAACCGCACATTCACTTGGCTTGTCAGGTTTGCCGTGTATTGCCCGTCAACCGCCCGTCGTTCCCAATACGCCGTGATAACGACGTTGGACTGCCCCTTGTATTCAGGGTAGCATTCGAGCTTGGTGACGCTCCAGGAATAGGAAATCGCCATTAGGCGTTCGCCTCGTATTCTTCGCCCATCTCGTCAGGATCGAGATCGCATTCGGCCTCAACCGCATCCGCGATCACCGCCATAGAGACTTCCAAGCCCTCCAGGGCTTCGGCAATCCGCTCAAGCGCCAAAACTTCGCGGTCGGTCGAAGAACGCTTCCGCATGTCGCGCGCACGCGCCTGACCCAGCAAGACGCCGGCTTCACGTGGTCCCGTCATTGTGCAAACCGCTCCCACTAACGAGACGCCACCGTAGATTTGAGCTTGTCGTATTCAGCCTCGTGTTGCTGAATAGCTTTCCGATAACCCTGTGCATTGATCGTCGGGTTGGCCTTTTTGCCAGCCGCGCTCAACCGCCCCTCGGGGTTGCCGGTGAAGTGGATGTTGATGGCCTTGTAGAAGTCGCCCTTCGTCCGGTCCATCAGCCCCTTGAAGTAGTGGTCGAAGACCTTGTCTTGCACTTCTTTTGGAGCCTGATAGGCGCGTTTGTATTCGGTACCAACGTCAGCTTCCCGCGCAGCATTCCGCCAAGTTTTGTCAACGAACTGATAAGCGCCCGAGGCGGAAGTCTTGTGTCCGGTGTTCTGCTTGGCGTAGTTGCCGTCGAACGAACCCGTCTCCTGCCGGCGCACCAAAGCCCGGATGCGCTCTTGCGCCGGATCGCCGGTGACAGACGGGGCCGGCTTGGCAGGCTCAGCAGCAGGTTTGGCAGTTTCGCCCTTGCGCAGTTCCGCCGGTGTGTAAGGCGCGTAGTTGCCTGACGCCGGGACAATCAAGTCAGGCTTGTTGCGCGAGTTGAGCGTGTAGCTCGCCCTCATCGCCGTAGAGCCCTGATCGGCCCGCTCGCCAGGATAATATTTTCTGCCGGCGTCTTCCGCGAGGATTTTGTCGACGCCGCTTTCACGGCCAGCGGAAGGCGTCACGTCGGATTGCGTCTGGCCCTTTGTCGCGGACTGCCCGCGAACCGCAGGAGACATCCCGTTGACGCCGCCGCCTTCAATATAGTTCCGGCCAACCACAGCATCGTGATATTCGGCGGGCCGGTTCAGAACGTCCTTGTTGGTCGTCCCCTGATCGTTCTGCACCATGCGGTCAACAGCACGCTCATCGCGGCCAGACATCTGCCGGTCAATCGGAACAGGCCCTTCGCTCAATGTCCGCATCACGCCAGCATTCGGACCGACGAAATCTGTCCGGCCATTGCCGCGAGGAACCGCCGTGTAAGGCTTCCCGCCCAATGCGCTCTCCGGCACGTTCACGCCCGTAAGCTGCGAACGCGCCAAATCAGCATTCGTGCGCGGCAATGCGTCCGTCGTCGAACCGCCCGTCTGGATCAGCGTCGGCTGAGAAGGCGTCTGTGCGGCGCGTTGGAGGTTCGACATAGATTTAAGCGCCCCAATAAACCAAAGGCTCCGCAATCACGCGAGAACCGCGCGCCTCGTAATAGAACCAGCACGAAGTATCGCCATCACGCCAACAGTCCGCATACAGCGCTTCCGTGTGCATGGGACGCCTCCGAAAGAAGGAAATTCATAAATTGAAAATTTTACGAGTAGTCATATCGACCAAACGCATTTCGCCTATTAGCGCGTAAGGTGTTTACAAACGCGATAAATGGGAAAATTGCCCGAGTGTGGGTGGTGGGGGTGCGTTTTACAATTTGCGGCGAAAAGGGGGGTGTAGGGGGGCGGCTGGCCGGAAGTGCAAGCGGCTCGATCCTGACAGGCTGACATGCTCGCCAGGGCTGCGACGCCCGCCCTTGCTTTGCTTAACCTGCTGCGGCGGTTTGTTGAACCGCTGCCAATAGAGTCGGATCAATAACTTGCGTCGCATTGCATACGCTGCTGCATACGCCAGACGCAAAAAGAGCGCGCAAATCGCTGCGCGCCCTGCTGCATTTATGACAGCGAACCTGCCCTATTGTCAAACGGCGGCGAAATAGCTTGCCAGTGCATCAAGACAACGAACGGCCGCGACGCGCTGCTCATACGTGTCAGGAGCGATCCCCCTGCCCTCGCACAAGCGCCGGCATAGCGTCGCCGCGTCGTGTCCTTGGCTTTGCAGGATGACGAAGGCGCGATCAAACCGCCGCACAATGCGCTTGTCGCGCTCGCACATAGCTTCACCGGCCGGCGTATCGAGATCGGGAGCCTCACCACGCGCGCCGCGCTCCAGGCTCACCGGCTTGACGTGCAAAGGCGTTGCGCCGATTGCCTGGTAATAATCAAAAGCAATCTCTGCCCATTGCCATCCTGCGCCCGCCTGACGCGCGTTTATATCGCCCGTCAGAAGCAATCGGCCGAGAACCGTTCCCAATCTGGGATCATGCGCCGACGCGACGGCCGCGTCTGTCATGCGCTTGATTGCCGCCGGGCTATAGCGCGTTTCTTCCGCCTTCCGATCAAGCCTTCCATTCGGCTCACGCGCTCCAGGTTTACGCTTGCGGCCTGCCATGATCGAGCCTCGCAGTCTAATGAACGCGCGTGCGCGTCGGTTGCGGATGGAAACGCCTCTAAACCCACTTTTCAGCAAAAAGGCTTTCTTCCCGGCCTCGCGCGCGCGTTTAATCCGGTGTCTTCGACGTGCCGTCTTATCGGCTTATCGCGGCTTGCTGCTGCTGCGTCTTATCGCGCTTATCGGTCTTATCGTCTGGCCGGCTTATCGGTTGCGCTTGCTCATCGCGCTTACCGCGTCAGGCTTTCCTGTTGCGCTTACTTCGTAAGGCCGGTTGACCGGCTATGCTTTGCAACGCCTTCGCCGCGCCTCCGGCTTGCTACGTCTGCACACGCTCGCCGCGCAGCCGCGCAAGGCTCACAAGGAGAGCGCTATCATGGGTTTTGCGGTTTCTTCGAAAAAATCTCTGGGGAAAATGATAAGCTATTGAATTTGACTCTTTAGCCTTGGGGAAAACACATTACTGCGATTTGACAGGTTTTTCGCTAAGCACGTTTTTTCAAAATAATTTGATTTGCCTGCTTGACTTAAAAGAACACTGGGTGCATCTTGTAAGAACGCTGATCTACAGCGTCGCCTGTCACCACCGGGCGCATATTCAAGGGCAAACATCATGCGTTATTCTGTCTCTATCTCCGAATACTGTGACCGCGACGACGCCGAGGATCAGGCTCGCGCCACATGGCACTATTTCGACAATCTGACTCTTGAGAAAGCCTGGCGGATTGTTGAGCATCACGCCAGACGCGGCGTAAATCGTTTTGGCGGCTCAATCGAGCGGGCTAATTGGGGAGCGCGCGGCGGCGAGTTCCCATACAACTACCGCGCCGCGACTATCCGTCTTGACTCATTCCGTTGACGTTTCGCCTTGGGGCTTCCCGGTTCGCCTGGGGAGCCTCACACGAAGCGCCACCGCTTCCCGCCTTCATCACAGGCGGACAACTGAAAGGGCAACACAATGACCGCTCGCATTTATGTCGGAACCTACGCCAAATATAACGCCGGCTCGATTGCTGGCGCTTGGATCGACCTTGAGAAATACGCCGACCGCGAAGCCTTCCTTGAGGCTTGCGGACAGCTTCACAAGGACGAAAGCGACCCCGAATTGATGTTCCAGGATTACGAGGGCTTCCCTAAAGCCTTCTATTCCGAGTCGTCTATCCCGGATGAGCTTTGGGACTGGCTTGAAATGGAAGAATGCGACCGCAATCTGTTGGCGGCTTATCAGGACGCCGTTGACGAGAAAGGGACGCTTGAGCAGGCCGCTGACGCTTTCATGGGCATACATGACAGCGCCGCCGACTTTGCCGAGGACTGGTACGACCAGACCGGCGACGCCGACAAAATCCCGGACGGTCTTCGCTGTCATATCGACTGGGAAGGCGTAGCGCGCGACTTTGGCTATAGCGGCTGGACATTCCATCACACGGACGAGGGCGTTTACGTCTTCGCGCCGTGAGCCTCACAGACGCCGCGAGAAGGGCCGGCGGTATATCCTACCGGCGACCCTTCCCGAAGCGCCTAGACGGCCTTCCCCGCCTCACCACGGCGGGAGTTATGAAAGGGCAAAACAATGAACGCTAGATTTTGGACAATGGGCCGCAATTCAAACGCGGTTAAGATCACACTTCGCCCCGGTCAAACCTTACGCCACAGCTACGGCGGCCGGACTGACGAAGGCTACAATTGGACGGCCGAAGCCTGGACCCTTGAGGACGGCGCTGTCGTTTGCAACTGGCACAACGACGCCCGCGATTGCGACGGCCGCTATTCGCGCGGTGGCGTTTCCTATTGCAGCTTGGACAGCTTGCGCGCCGGATGGCGCGACGACGCCGATGGCGTGGCCTATCCGGCTTGGAAAGATGAGGACGAATACCAGCGCGACTTTACAGCCGAAGCGATGGGCTATTGACGCAACGCCATGGGCCGGACACGCGCCGGCCCATCACGGAGCGCCAAAGCCTCCCCGGCTTCACCACAGCCGGAACACACGAAAGGGCAACACATGAAACCGCATTTTGCTTTCGCGTCGTCGTTTATGAACGTCGTAGAGTTTGACTGCGCCGACTCGACCGGCTCTTACAGACTGTCCCTGCGCCTAGGCGTGTCTGATTACGAGCGTTCGATTTACAACGGCACGGCCGAACAATACGAGCGCGAGTGCGCCGCCGTGACGGGCTATCTGCGCGGCGTAGACGGGCGGCGCGTCCCGCTGGCAACCGTCGCGGCGTTCAACGACTGGCAGGCAGAAAAGAGCCGTTACGCAAACGCGCGCTTTGACGCCGAGCCGGAGCGCTACGGGATCATCCCGGCTGATGATCCTATTCGGAAGCCAATCCAAGCGAAGGGCGCGGCCTATTGGGACGACGACTGGCGCTTCACCGATCTATGCAGCGCCATAGCAGCTTGACGGGGGCGGTTATGAGGGTTTCGCATCTATTCGACCACCCCGGAGCCAAAGCGATCATCGCGGAAGCAGAAGCGGACGCGGCCGAACGCTTTGGCCGCCTGACGGCGCGCGAGCGTGAGGTTTTGGCCCTCATCACTGACGGCCGGCTAAACAAGGAAACGGCGCACGAGCTAGGCATAAGCCCGCGAACGGTTGAGAACCACCGCCTGCGGCTTATGGAAAAGGTCGGGGTTAAGACTTTCGCACAGCTTGTGCGACTGACGATCCTGGCCGGCGATTAATGCCGAACGCCGCCAGCTTGACCATGACACGGGCGGGGCTAACAATCCCGCCCGCTTTCGAAAGGCCCGCCCATGCAATCCGTTTTATTTCTCGCCGCCACGCTTGCCGCCGCGCAAGCTCCCGACCAAGGCGCCGGCTTGTGCTGCACGATCCCGGACTTCGGTTCCGTCTGCACAACGGACGTGGCGAAGGAAGGCGGCCGTTCCGTGACGATCAAGCAAGCATCGCGCGGCAAGAAAGCCGCAACGGTCGAAGGTCACAGGAGCGCGCCGGATGGCGTTTATCCCTGCCTCGACACGTTCGCCACCGGAACGCCGGTATTCTAAGCGGGACGGCGGCCCACCACAGACGCGCCGCCCCTAACCACGCCCGCCAAGGGCAACAAGGCAGAGCAATGGCTTTTCGGGACTTAACAGAACACGAGCGCGCCCGCCACTGGCGCGAGACAATGAGACTGACCCGGCCGGAACTATCAGAATTGACCGGCTACAGCTTGCGGCAAATCGTTTTGTTCGAAAAGGGCGAGACAAACACCGGCGACCCTATCGCGCCGGAGGCATGGAAGCGCTACCGGCTGATTTGCGCCGCCGTCATGGCCGGCCTCGATTTCGACTGGCGGCGCGTGAAGTGCGGCGACATCACCATCCGGGCGGACGAGTGGAAAGGCTAACGGGCGTGACTTCTGGGGGCTAACGGGCGCGACCTGCCCGACATTATGCAACGACAACCACAGCGCGCCGCAGCGATCATGCCCGGCGCGTTTTCTTTTGACCCGGCCAGGTTCAGAACAGCGGCGCGTCGTCTGCATCAGAAACGACCGACTCCGGCTCAATATGGCTAACGGGAGCTACTTCCTCCCGGATCGGCCGGGCCGGCATAAGCGCCATGAGATCGGCGGCGATAAGCGCGCCGACCGGGCCGGGCTTCCAGGACGACTTACCCGACCAAATGACCTCATCGCGTGGCGGCAGTCCGGCTTTGAAGTCGGCAAGCATCTTGGCGACTCTGGCGCGACCGGCTGCGCGTTCTTCCTCTGACATGACAGACGGCGGCTCGCCCTGGGCGCGGAAGCGCGCCAGCTTGGCCTGGTCTGGCTCATAGACGACCGTTGCGTTGCATTCGTGCGCAAGCTCGCCGGCGGAAGGCGGGAACGGGCTATTGCGACGCATGACAGCGTGACAGGCTTTTTCGACCTGGGCGTCAGAATAAGGGTCCAGCACCGACAGATAGGTTTCCACCTTCGCTTTCGTCGCCTCGACGCTCCATGTCAGCGCGGGATACGAGTTGAACAACATTGCCAGCGATTTGATCTTTCCTTGGCTCATAAGCCTCTCTCCTGGTCGCTTCTTGGAGCAAGAGCGCGATGCCGTCCTTTTGCGGGTTGTATGTTTGGCCGGTAGCCGGCGCGTCGTATTCGTCTTCCCAGCGGCGTTGATTGAGGAACGTGCTGGGGTGCATCCAGGCGGCGTAATCGGGCTTGTGGCGCTTGTAGGCTTCCAGCCCTGTCATGATGGCGCAGAAGTCGCCGGCGACTTTCTTGAAGGCTTTCTCAGCGACTACCTTGCCCTTCTTGCAGGGATAGGCGGACCAGAACTGATCGAATGCTGACATGGGCGCGGGAACGGCGGGCTTGCCTGTCAAATCTTGAACCGCCCAGGCCGCGCACAGGATTTCCCGCATGGCTTCTTCGGCTGACATGTTCGAGAACCGACCGGCTTTCGCCTGGCTTAGCGCGGCGCGCACCGCTTCGTCTGTCCACTTAATCATTCCTCCCCCTCCCTCACCAATTCATCCAGCCGCATAGCGCTACAATCCTTCCCGGCTTTCCTGATCCGACCGGGCCGCTGCTCGCGCGTTCAAAACGCTTCTTCGCTTCGTATTTCTTCTTGGCTTGCTTGTGCTGCTCGCGCTGTTTGGTGGCGTATTCAGGATCGACGGCCATGCGGGCTTTGCGGCGTTCGTTGCGGGCTCTGCGGGCTTCCGGCGTTTCAGTCATCATCGCCTCCCAAAGCGGCGCGGGCGGCGCGAAGTTCTGTTTGCCACCAGTCGCGTTCGGTAGACGACATTTCATTTACGTCTATGTCCAGCGCGGCGTCGTGCAGTCGCTTCAACGCGGATTCAACTTTCTGGGCATATTCACAAGCAGACGAAAGCCCATCTTCAAGTTCCGCGATGCGGGCGTCCTTGTCGTCGTCAGGGTCACGGCGGATTAACGAGCATACCTCCTGTTGCAACTCCGCGATGCGGGCGCGTAGTTCGCCGTTCTCCGCAACTACTTCTAAAAATTCTTTGTCGAGCAGCATCACTTCTTCTCCAAAGCGGCGCGGGCGGCGCGGAGGCGGACTACAAGCGCTTTCGGCCACTTGTCGTCATGCCCTGCAACGTATTCAATCGCCTCATCTAGCGCCGCTGTCAGTTCCGCGATGCGGGCGCGTAGCTTATCAATCAGCATGTCCTGCATGACGACAGGCGATTGAAGCTGAAGGTTCCATTCTTCCAACTCCGCAATCCGTCGCGCCTGCGCCTCTAATGCGTCGGCGGCTTCTGCAATTTCTTCGTGGCCGCTTAGACAGGCAAGCCCGCGCAGCCGTGCGATTAGGTCTGAATAGTCAGTCATGTCAGCCCACCCGGATTACGGCGATTTGTTCCTCGCCAGCGCGTTCCGTCGCCCGCGTCGCGATCCTGACGCCAAGCCTCTTGGCGACTTGCAAAAACGCCTGTTGCACCACTAGCCGCGATGGATCGGCGCTGAAAAACAAGCAATCGCCTACCTGCATGCTTCTGATGATGTTTTCGCGCTCGGAAAATTTGTCTGTCGGCCTCACGGGCTCAGCCTTCGTCGGCGCTTCAATCCCGGCCATTTCACTGGCCACGGCTTTCCTGATCGCCTTAACGTCTGCGATCACTTGCTCGACGCCCTCTTCCTGCCAGCGCTTTATCTTCTTTATGGCGTGCAGGACGGTGGTGTGATCCCGGCCGTTAAACAGCCCGCCTATCTGCGGCGTCGATTTGAATGTCAGTTCGTGGATGACAAACATGGCGATGTGACGCGCGTAAACCGTTTTAGCATCACGCCTGTCTGCCATGATGCGGGTCTGATCCATGCCGAAATGGTCAGCCGCCAGCCTGATAATGTCGCGGCCTTGCGGTTCGCTGGGCCTGACATGATAACCCCGGCGCATAGTGCCGAGCGGATAAGCCTGCCAAAGCTCCTCAATCTTTTTTGCCAGTTCCATCCCGCCCATGACTCAACGCCTCTTTTATTTTTCGTTCATTTTGACTTAGCCACAGAAGGCTTTCCTTCGCCGCCTGCCAACGCGGCAGCATGTATTCAAGCTCAGACGGCTTGAACCGCTTGCCCATCGTCGCCGCGCTCACCAGCATGTTCAGGGCCGCCAGTTGCTTGTCGAGCGGCACGCGGTCAGTCATACTCGCTCCTTCTAACAAGCATAATTTCGTTTTCACTACGGGATTGAAGCATTTCCTTTTGCTTATCTACGAGATTTTGCAAGTTAAGAAGTAATGATTTTGCGCCCTCTGGAAACATCGTGAAGACCCCACGGTCTCTCGGGCCAGTTACCTCTAAAATAAGTTTTCCAGATTGATCCAAATACAATGTAAGTTTAGACTCGTAGGTGTAATTTTGCTCGTAGGGATTATCGCTCCAAAATTTTTTTCCGGTCATGTTCTCTCTATATGAGGTCATATTACCCCTCGCTTTCATCAATGTAATTGACCACAAGCTGCAAATACCCCGCCGCGTCGATCCACCCGTCACGGTGCATCGGATCGCCCTCAAGGATGCGGGCCAGTTTGTTTGCGACCATTTCAAGCGTCTCGCGCTGACACGAGACCAGCTTGCTCCAGTTCTTGCTGCCGCGTAGGGCTGACTTGATGGCCTGCGAGCGGTGCGCAACGTCCGCATAGTCACCGTATGTTGTTTGGCGCTCTGCCAGTATCTCTTTAATTTCCACCTGTCGCCTCCGCACATGTCGCTGCCACAGACGCGCCGAACCGGCTTGTGCGACCGTCCGCAAAGCGCTTGGTGTGATATGTCGGCTTGATCTTCAATTCGCCAGTGCCGCGCGCGTGATGCTCGTAAAGGTCCAGCAAATGGTCGTCGCAAGCCTGCTCCATCTTTTCGATGTCACGGTTGCCTTCCTGCTCAATGTTCATGATGCGGTAATTCATTTTCCCCTCCGCTGAATTTCTGACCACATGACCTGGGCTAAAGCCCTTGCGTCAGGCGCGTGGCGCGCGTGCTTATCGGCTAGTCGATCATAATAAGCTCGCTGACGGGCTATGAAGTCACGCACATCTGCTATGTCATTAGCCCACGCTTCCTGTCCGCTTTTGCGAAACATCATGACCGCTGCGTCAAGCGCATCTAGGCTTCGCTTGACTTGGCGCTCAACAAGCGCGCGTGAGGAAGGCTTGACGGCCATTACAGAGCCCTTAATCCGTAGTGCGCCAGCAACAGCGCTTCGGAGCGGTTGTGATCTTTCTTGCGCTTCAAGTGATGCGCGGCGTCAGGATAAAGCTCGCGCGCAAGCTCCAAAGACCGCTCGGCGCTGCTATCGAGGCCAAGCGACTTCTTCCAGACTTGCGGACGGACTAGCGTGACAGGCAGGCCAAAAGCGCCGACGACGCCCTGGATTGCTCCATAACCTTGCCCAAAGTGAAAGCTGCTTGTGACGCCTTGCCCCTTGAAGGCGTGGACTTGTTCAAGGACAACGGAGGCTTTGCAGACACCTGAAATGTAGCTGTCTAGGTGATCGGCAAAAACACGCACATTGTCAGGTGACGTTAGGTCGCCGGCATCGTCCGTATAAACGAACCGTCCAGTCTTCGTCAGAATGGCGTAGGCCGCGCTTTTTGATCCGGGATCGACGCCAATAATTATGTCCATCACGCCGCCGCTCCCCATTGCTCAGCGATAGCGTCTGCGATCCCCTGATAGGTCCGGCTGCGCTCCTTGCCGCGTTCTTCTGATGGTGGCATCCGATGAATGCGGTTCTCGCGCCCCTCAACGATCACGGTCGGCTTGAGAAGCGGAAGACCTTTCAGCCAAAGGCATGTCGCCTTCGTCTCTCCATGCCCGAATTGCCACGGCTGGATGACCTGATCCGGCCGACGCCATAGTGACGAAATGATGCAGACAGGGTTTTCAATCGCAATCCGGGGAATGTCAGCCTTCGCCAGAGACAGAAAAAAGCTGACGCCGGACTGTTGCCGGCCGTCAATGCGCTTGGCATCAAAATGACGCGCGCCACTAACTGACAGATGCGTGCAAGGAGGATGCGCTACCATCATGTCCCACGGGTAATTTAGAACGTCGCGCACATCGCCCTGATAGTGTGGGCCGGGACGTTCAGTCGGAAGCAAATCACAGGACATCGCTTCATGGCCCCTTGCGATGAAGGCGTCTCGGACGATCCCGGAGTATTCGCAAGCGACCAGCACGCGCATCACGCAGCCGGCGGTTTGCTGGCGACAAAAACGCGAGCCATACGGCCCATGCGCGTTACGCGACGCATATTGGTAGGAACCAATAAGCCGTCGCGTTTCAATTCGGACATTCGACCGGAAACGACGTTTGGTGTCGTCTCCATGCGCGCTGAAACTTCATCGGTTGTCACGCCGCGCGATCCTTCGCTCATGGCAAGCGCCCAGATGGCAAACCGCCGACGCGCGCGAAGCGTTGACGAACCAGAGCTAAAGGCTTCTGCGCTTTCTTGGTTTCCACCGTGTCGGTTTTCGCAAATGTCCTGTTCCATCACCGCACCTATTAACCAGCGAATAAAAGACCGGGAGCGGAACGCACGACGCGGGGGAGGTTTGTCCAGCGCTCGACGCTCCCGGCAAGTGCCGCGCGCCACCAAGGGAGGAAGCTAAACGCGCGGATACGAAACCATTGGCGACGGGACGAAGGGCAAACGCCCCGCCGCCATTTCCCACCGACCAAACGAGCCATCGACCAGACGGTGGAAACTCAAAACTTCACGCGCACGAACGCGCTTACCCAACTCGGTTACGAACCTTTGCTCTCAGCCCGCTTTCGCTTGCTTTTGTCTTCCGGGATGAAATCATTCATCGTGACAGCCCAATTCGTCGCTTCGCAAATGCGCGCCAGCGTCTTAAGGCTTCCGCCGATCTTGCCGAGTTTGATGCGGTTCACGGTCGCCTGCGTCGTGTCCGCGCGCTTGGCGATTTCCTTCTCGGTCGTCTTGGCCAGTTTGATGTATGCGTCGAGCTTCATGCCCCATATATACAGAAAGCGAGTATGGGTGCGCAAGTGGTAATTCGAAATAAACGCGGAAATCGAATATAGCCTAACCAAATCAATAACATGGACTGTGACACTGGGTCAGATTTGTTGCTTTAAGCTCGCCGTCCTGCGTCTTGATAGGTGTTTTTGCCCATTGCGAATATGCAGGAAGTGTATTATTTAACCTTTATTAACTCGGCACCCTGAAGCAAAGTCTGGGCAGCTTTCAGGATGGAGTTATGGAGTAAAAACAACGCTCAGCACCCTATAACAACGCCTAAAGCAAGGGTGATAAAATGTCTGACGAGTCAAAAGTTGAAACCGGAAACCGTGATTTACCGCTTTTCGGGGAGTGGCGTGAATATCGTAAAATGGACCAAGAGACGGTTGCGCAATTATTAGGAACCACGCAGGCCAGCATCAGCCGGTGGGAACGAGGCGAAAGCGAACCCAAGATAAGGCAGATGATGGAGTTGTCGCGCGTTCTCAATGCGACGATTGATGATTTAATCAACAGAACGCCATTCAAACCCGATCCTGCAATGGAGCTTTATTTAGAGCTTCGTCACGCGCCAGAGGCAGTCCAGCGTCGCGCGCTCAAGCTAATTAAAGCGCTTCTTAACGATCACGAAGAAGATTAAATCTATTATTATCAGTTATATGCTCAATGGTGAGCCTTGAGCAGAAGGCATAGGACGGACAGCCCCGGCTAAAAGCCAGGCTGTTCCGCGCCTTCTACGATCTCGACATGCTCAACGGAGCCGCCTGTCGCATTGGCCTGGCTGATCGAAACGGTCGTCAGTCAGTTGGTGGCTACTTAACGAAGCTATCCGTTGCTCCGGCGGCCGGGCTTCCACCTTTCGGACTGCCCTTTGGCGTAATGGCCGCGCCCAACAGTCGCCATCAAATCAAGCTGCTGCGGGACACCCGCTTGATCGACTCCGGCCTGTTTCGGGTCGGAATGCCTGTGTATTTACATCAAAAAGAACAGATACGCAACTTGCAAACACGTTTTCTGCGTGCCAAGGTATTGACGGCCTATATACGGAAAGTGTATGTAGAGTCCGAAGCAAAGTTATAGACGCTGTATTCTGTGATTTGGAGAATTGCCATGAGGGCAAGGCAACCCGTTCCACCAGAGACTTTTCTTTCGATTAAAGAGCAGACGCTAGAAGAATGCGGCGAAGTCATAGTTCGCGCGTGCCGGCTGGTTGGAAATGGTCGTCAGCAGGCTTCACTGACTTGTTTTGTCGGACTGGCTATCGCTGCATCAGCGCTTGAATGCACGCCAAGCCCAGAAGAAGCGGCCTTATTCGCCGCTCACATGCACGATCACCTTGCACAATTCCTAAAAGTCTATTCGCGCAAATTGGAATTGGCCGATCATGACTGTGACTGATGTTATTCGTCGCATGGTCTTCGCGATCCAATGGATTGGCAATCTGCACGACATGAAAGCGATCAAACGCGAGTTGTCGTGCGCCGGCTTCAATGAAGACGAGATCGAACAATACGCCGATTGCGCAACAGCCTATGTCCTACAGCAGCGCCAGCTTGCTTCCGGCATAAATCAAATGACAGCGGAGACGCCTAATGAAGATCAGTGAAGCGCCAATGACAGCCGACATCGCCGGCATGTTGCAACGGACGGACGCCTGGTACGCCGACCGTTGCGGTAAGGTGACGGCCAGCCCGATCCTTAAAGTCTATAAGAAGCTCAAGTCTGGCGGCTATTCGTCCGAGCGCGAAAACTATTTCTTCCAAGTTCTTGGAGAGACGCTGACAGGCGTTCCGGCATCCGGCTTCAAGTCTGCCGCCATGCAGCGCGGCATCGACAAAGAAGCCGAGGCGCGCGACGCCTATACCCGCAAGACCAATTACCCGGTCTACGAAGCGTCATTCATCGCGCATCCGCGCATTGAGCGCGCCGGCGCAAGCCCTGACGGCCTTGTGGGCGAGGACGGGCTTGTCGAGATCAAGTGTCCAAACAGCGCTACGACCGCCAAAGTCCTGCTTAACGACTATCTGGACGAGACATACGCCGCGCAAATCCAATGGCAATTAGCCTGCACAGGCCGCCAGTGGTGCGACTACGCGGTCTATGACGACCGTATGCCAGAACATCTTCGCCTCTATGTCCGCCGAATCAATCGCGATGACGCGCTGATCGCTGACGTGGAGAAGGAAGTCATCAAGTTTCTTGACGAGATCGACGCGGCCGTTGCGGCCCTTACCCAAAAATATGCTGCTTAATAGGAGAACGAAATGAAATTACCGAAGCCCGGTGAAGGTGGTGGCGATAGAGAGCCGGTGCCGGCTGGCACACACCTTGGCGTTTGCTACCGCTTTATCGACATGGGAACGCAGAAGGTCGAATGGCAGGGCAACGTGAAGCATCTGCGGAAGGTGATGATCTCTTGGATCACGCCTGACGAGCTTATGTCAGATGGCAAGCCGTTTAGCGTCCACAAGCGCTATACCTGGTCTATGCACGAAAAGGCCGCTCTCCGGCACGATCTGGAAAGCTGGCGCGGCAAGGCGTTCACGGCTGACGATTTTGAAGGCGCAAACGCTTTCAACACGAAGAAGCTGCTTGGCCAGCCGTGTATGTTGACCGTCACGCACGACATGAAAGACGGAAAGACCTACACGAACGTCGCCAGCGTCGGAAAGCTGATGAAGGGCGTTCAGGTTCCGAAGATCGCGGAGGCGACCGTCTATTTGTCGCTTGAGCCGGGTGAGTTCGACCAATCCGTTTTTGACAGCCTTGGCGATGGCATCAAAGAGCGCATTGCGCAATCGCCGGAGTTCAAGGAATTGGGCCGCAAGTCTGCGCCGGCGGGGCATGTTGAGGACGCCGATGACTTTGCCGGTCACGATCCGTCAGACGACATCCCATTCTGAGGATCAGCGATGACAAGCGCATTTGCCGGCACATACTCCGACCTAAAGTTCGTCAAGAGCCGCAAGGTCGCGCAAGTGGTGATCGAAATGCCCATCGAGGACGCCAATCGCTTTCTGTCAGCGTTTGGCGCTCCCGATCCGGCGAGTGAAGTTTGGTGCGCTATTGCGAGGTTAAACCATGCGCCTGAAACACACCACGCCGACGAGCCTGAGAAGCCACGTCGTCCATGGGACACGCTTCGGCCGTCCGCCAGGGCAGCGATGCTCTGCAACGAAACCGCATTTCAGGCTTACATTAAGGTTCAAAGCGCCGACCAGGCGGCGCAAAAGGTTCGCCGACATTGCGGCATAGAGAGCCGTCGCGAGTTAGACACTGACGAAACCAAGCGCATGAAGTTCGAAATGGTTGAGCGCGATTTCCAGCGCTGGCGTGAGGAGAAGCACTTCTGACACGACGGGAGTTCTCTAAAGCGGTTCGTGTAGCCGCGATCAAAAGGGCTACCAAAGAGGGCAATGTTTACTGCGAGGAGTGCGGCGCGCTCGCGAAGAAATGGGAGATCGACCATGTTCGAGCCGATGGGCTACTCGGAAGCAATCTTCTGGATAATGCTCGCGTTCTTTGCCGGCTTTGTCATGTCGCCAAAACGCGCGACGACGTGGCGCGCATCGCGAAAGCAAAACGTGTCGAGGCCAGAGCCCTCGGAGTCAGAAAGAAGCCAACACTGAAATCGCGCGGGTTCGAAAAGGTCGAAAAGGTCAGGATGATTGACAAGGATGCTCTCCCTGCCTTGCCAAGAAGGAAGCTGTTTGATGATTGAAAGGATTCAATCTTCTGACGCCGCCAAGATGCTCGGCGTATCGAAGCGGCAAATACAGCTTATGGCCAATCGGGGGGAATTGCCCGGAGCCGCCAAAATTGCGAGTCTATGGACGTTCGATCCCCAAAAACTAACGAAATGGATCGAAGAAAGGGAAGCACAATGTCAGACAACCCCGACAGAAATATCATTCGTCGCGGCGACACCTATTGGATCAGAGCCTACGTTAAGGGCAAGCTCATCCAAAGAAGCCTACGAACAAGCGATGTCAAAGTTGCGCGCAGCCAGCGCGACAAAATGCTCAAAGAAGCGTCCGATTGGGCCTGGCGCGGAGATCGTGTCGTTACATGGCTTGACGCGGTGACAGAGTGGATCGACCACGAGGGAAAGCATTTGCCAGCGAATACAGCCAAGCGCTATTCCGTGTCGCTGAAACAGGTTGAGCCTTTTCTGGCCAAGCTGAATATTGCTGCGATCAACGGCAAGGTCATTGGCGACTTTGCAAAAGCGCGACGCAAAGCCGGCGCTTCCGCCGCCACGGTCCGCCGCGACCTGACCGCCATATCAAAGGTGCTGGATTACGCGATCTCGGAGAACTGGCGCGAGGACAACCCTACGTTGAGCCGCCGCCGTCTCATCAAGGAGCGTCGCGATCCGATCACCCTTCCTGTCATCGAAGATGTCGAGACAATGATCGCCGCCTCTTCGCCGGCCTTTGGCGCATTGATCCGGGCCGCATGGCTGACCGGATGCCGCCAGGATGAGCTAGTCACCGCAGTCTGGCGCGGCTACGACCCCGTTCGGAAGACGCTGCGCGTGGTCGGCAAAGGCAATAAGGCTCGCGTAATCTCCCTGCGCCCGATCCCGGCAAAAGACGCCGTGGATCTGATTGAGAGCCTGCCGAGGACGTTTGGGTCGGACCTGATCTTCTGCAAGCCGGATGGTGCGCCGTTCTCTCAGGCCGCTTCCGACTTCACCCACATCCGCCGGGGCGTCATTGCCAAGGCCAAGAAGGAAGGCCGCCGGTTTGATCGCTTCCGCTATCACGACCTGCGCCACCTGTTCGCCGTCGAAGCGCTCAAGGGCGGGATGAACATTTACGACCTCCAGCAGCACATGGGCCATTCGTCCGTGAAGGTGACGGAGATTTATCTGGCCCATCTGACGGCAGAGGAAAAGGCTGCGGCCAAAGGTGGCTCGGCTGCCTATACCCAAAACTATACCCAAACGGCCTAGTTCGGCGGTTTGCAAAACAGAAGCGTCAATCTGGACAAGGAGTTAGAGCTATATGCAGATTGATTTAACATCGCACTTGAAAACCGCCGTGGGGGCAACTCCACCGAGAGTTCAAATCTCTCCCCTTCCGCCAACAACTAACGGAAATATAAGGCTTTTTTGCTCCGCTAAAAACGGAACAAAACGCTTTGCGTCGAACGCAAAAAGCGAACAAAACGCACCCAAAATCATATACACCGTACCCAATTTTATATACAGCGATTTGGGTACTGTTCGCCTCTCGTTCACGGGAGGCGCGGCATGAGACAGACGCCTATCCCTGTCATCACGGACGAGGTTATCAACAGGCTCCTAAGCCGCGTTGATATTCGGTCTGACGCTGAATGCTGGCCTTGGATGGGGGCTAAAACGACCTTCGGCCACGGCCGGGTTAAGGTCGGCGGCAAGCTCTATTTGCCGCATCGGTTGATCTATCACATCGCCTGCGAGGCGCTGCCGACCGACGAGGGCTGTGATTATCACGGTCCTGTCGTCATGCACTCTTGCGACAACCCGGCTTGCTGCAATCCAAAACACCTTAGTCTTGGCACTCAAGGCGAGAACATAGCTGATATGTTTGCCAAGGGCCGGAATGCGCCTCCGCCTATGAAAAAAATGGGCGAAACCCTTGCTGAACGGATCGCCAAAATAAATAGGCGCTACGCCGCCAGGAAGGCGGTGGCGGCATGAGCCAACTATCCGCCCAATCTATTCGCAAGCTCTGTCTGGCCGACCCGCCGCTGATCCACCCATTCGTCGGAACGAAGGTGGTCGTGAACGGCAAAAGCTATGGCTTGAGCGCAGCTTCCTATGACGTGCGGATCGCCCACAAGCTGACCCTGATGTGCGGTCAGGCAGCGCTGGCGCACACGGTCGAAGACTTTTGGCTCCCTGACAACGTGGTCGGCTACGTCGTGGACAAGTCCACCTGGGCGCGTCGCCACGTCACGGCGTTCAATACCTTGCTGGACCCTGGCTGGCACGGAAACCTGACGCTGGAGCTTGTCAATCTTGGCCATACGCCGGTGGACATCGCGGCTGGCGATCCAATCGTCCAGATCGTTTTCCATTGGCTCGATGAGCCGACTGACCGCGCCTACGACGGAAAATATCAGGCGCAGACCAAAGCCGCACACGGCCCCCGTCATCAGCACGAAGACGGGTCGTGGAGCTAAGCCATGCCCTCACCCAATCCCAAACGACAAGCGGAGGTGCGTCGTGCCGCCGCTGGCACGCCGACCTTCGACATCATCGCAGGCGTCGAGGCGGTCACGCACATGGTCGTGGCGGCTGACGGCACGCGGCCCAAGGGCGGCGAAGTTTACACCGGCCGCCGGCTGACACCGCTCAGCCTGCCGCGTCTGAAATTCATGGAGAGAGAAATTGACGACAGCAGAAATGATCTTTGACGCCGGTTACTACCTAGCCTTCTTTGCACTCGGGCTGATTACAGGCGTTTTTGTTTGCTCGCTCGACGCTTGGTTTGAGGCTCAGCATTCCCGTTCATTTTACGAGGATGCCGATGGCTAAAAAAACCAGCGCTTACGCCCGCAAGAAGGAGCGAATGGCAGCCGACCCTGAATACGCCGAAAGGATCAGGGAAGAATGGCGGCGCGCGAACGCAACCAGATACGCCAAAGAGACGCCGGAAGAACGCGAACTGCGCAAGCAGCGTAATCGCGAAGCATGTGCGAAGCGCTACCGGGAGTGGAAGGCAAAGCAGCCTCCGAAGGAAGATAAGCCGAAGCTGTCATCAAGACCGGCGGCTATCAATAAGCCCAAGCCCGGCCGGCTGATGGCGCTGGCAGGCTGGCACAGATGGTGAGGGGGAGAGGGGGAGATGAAGAGATACGACAGGGCAGCAGTCATGCGCGAGGCGCACAAGCAGATGCGTCAGTCAAAGAGGCTGGGGCTGGGGTGGGATTGGAGCCGGTGCCTGCGCTTCGCCTGGCACAAGGCCAAAGGCAAGAAGGAGATTGAGGATGCAAGACTATTGGTCCGGCGTCAGCACGCAGCAAATTCAAGAAGTCTTAGTAGCCTTGCTGGGCGGGGCGCTGGCAGGGATTGTAACGTGGGTTTTAGTCTGTGATGACTAATCCCGCCGTAGCTCACATCTCTGACGAATATAATAGCCTTCGCCTGGGGCGCGGGCTGATTGCACAATCTGCATGGTCGCTGGCACGCCACAGATGATTACGCCGGGCTCGGCGCGGAACGCTTGGAAGTCAACGTAGTGGGTTTTGTCGCAGGGCTGGTTGGCCGCGCAGACCAGAAGCAGGACATATAACGTCATGCCTTACCGCCTGTCAGCGGCGTCAGGTCGCCTACCGGCAGCGTCTTAAATGACAAGCGAATAGCGCGAAGCATAAGTAGAGCTTCTTTCCGGCCCTCGTCATCTTTGACATGATCGACCAGGGCAAGGAGTTTGGTGAACGACGCAGCCCGAGCAGCGACAGGATCAAGCGGCGGTTCTTCGAACGGAGGAACGTCGATGTCAGAATAATCTTCATCGTCATCTCTCATAGCGCTGGCCTTTCGTCTTAAATGGCATGACAGGCTCGCCGCCCTTTTTCCATTCCATCAAAACAGAATAATGATTGTGCGGAGGGCCGAGGTCAGACGGGTCTTCCCAGCCGACTTCAATCGCCTTCTCTACCCACGAATGCGGCACATAAAGAAATATGCGTTCACTTACGTTTTTTTGGTTTTGATTGCTCATATCGCTCTCGCAACGCATCAAGGAACAGAACGCCAAGCTCTACAGTAGGAGCGCACCAGCAACGGCCAGCACTCGTTTCTGGTTCGGCTGGATTGATAATCACGAGAGCCGCTTGATGCATCATCATCTTCTTGAGGGCGAGTTGATGCGCGTAGCTGTCAACGACCTTGTAGCCGGCGACGCGGACTATCTGACAGACAAGCCCGTCAGGCGTGACAAGCTGCTCATCGCCGCCTGTGTGCTTGTGGCCGGCGACAATCAGATGGTCGCGGAAGCCCATGATGGCCTCGCGCTTGGGTCCGTGGAGGGAGTGGTAGATGGAGTGACCGGGGAAATCGTGCCGGCAATGAATGCGGGTGACTGCGCCGCACGGATGGTTGAGCGCCATCCTGACGCCGTGCGGCTCGTAGACGCTATTGGCTTGGCGGGCAATCCATTGCAGGGGGTCGCCGTTGCCCATCCACAGGTCGTGGTTGCCGGCGATCAGGAACAGCCAGTTAATCGGGCTGACAAGCCATTCGACTAGCTTCCAGCCTTCTGCCGCAGTCGTCGTGCTATGAGCATACAACTGTCCAAGACGGCCGATCCAATTATCAAGATTATCGCCAATGTTCCCAGACAGAATGAAGGGATGCTCCATCGCGATATGTCGGTGGGCTGCCAGTGTCTCAAAATCGCATCCTGGGTTATCAACGTGAGGGTCGCCAAAGATCAGCAGCCCAAACGGCCCGTCGATTTTGACATTGATCTGAATAAGGTTGCGTGCGTCGTCCGCTTCTTTCGACCGCTTGCTTTCCGCGATCCTGTCAGCAATCAGCTCGTCAATGTCCCGAATTGGGCTTGGCAGAGCCGGCGCTTCGAAGCGCTTGTTGAGCCTGAATACTTTGATCCGATGCTGGAGCGTCGAGCGCGTGATGCCAAGTTCTTCCGCCGCGCGCGTGATGTTCCAGTTATGCTGTTCGAGGGCTGCTTTTGTCCGGGCCGCTTCTTCCGGTGACAGCGGCAGCGTCGGCATATCAGCCCTGTTTGGGTGGGCGGCCAAAGTGCCACCACTTGTGCGCGATTTGACTGCCAAGCCAGATGCAGCCGAGGATCGGGAGCCAAAGCGCTGCCGTCTCGGATGTTTCTTTGAGGTTGAAGGCTGGGCTTATGATGGCGGCTCCTGAAATCGCGGCGGTGATCTTTTCCGTCGTCGTCTCGAATAATGCGTTGATGAAATCCAGTATCGGGTGATCGCTTTGCGTCATTTCTTCCCCCATCCGCACAGCTTGCCTACAGCGTTGTGAGCTTTGACCTGCTCAACCGTCTTTGGAGTATCGCGCCTGCTCCAGTAGATTGGCCGTGCGGCGTCGCAAAACAGAAGCGCCTTTTGGCTAGTCGGGGCGGGTAAATTCGTCGTCTGACATGACGCTATCGGGATTGCTGTTAAGAGCGGCAGCAACCGCCTCGCGAATTTTGACGGATTGATGTGCCGCATCGACTTGGGCCTTGAGGGTTTCGAGTTGCTGAGCGGTCTTGGCAAGATCGACCATCTGACGCTGGTTAAGGAAGTCGAAGATTTTCCCGGCGAGCATGAACAGCCCGCCGAGAATTTGTAAGATAGTGACGATCACTTGTTCGCCGGCGGCGTTGTGGTGATAGACCGCATGGCCGCCATCAGGACGGACATCGCAATGATCGACCAGCCAGCCTTCGGGTCATCGAAGAACTTGACCCAATCCGTCGTGGCCAAGACGCCAAAAACGGCCGTGAGGATTGACACAATGTAGGTTCTGTAACCTGTCAGCATTTTTCTCTCCTAGTTGCAGGGGTTGCGTGTGTTGTCGCGAGCAATGCACTCGACGTATTTCGCTGACTCGCAGCCTGTCAGCAGCGCGGCTGCGCCAAACAGGGCGAGGCAGAAGATCGCTGACACGATCAAGAAACGAATGTCTTCCTGTCTCATGCGATGCTCGGAGGCTTTTTGCCGGCGTTAAGGTCAGCCAGCGTCAGACCGCCCGTCCACTGGAGGTGGGCGTATTCCTTGAACGATTTCCAGTCACCGGCCCATTCTAGGCCCAGCTTTTTGCCTATCTCGCCGCACTTCTTGAATACGGACAGGTCTTTCCATTGCGGCTTGCCGTTGACGACAGGGCAGAAGTCGAACGCCAGACGCCAGTTGTGCCAGGACTTGCCTCCGCGAGCGTTCGTGACGCGCGGACCAGGAGCCGTGCGGCCCTGGGCATACAGGGCGTTCTGAGATGCAAAGTCGCGGTAGGTGGACGTGATGATTACGTCGATGTGCTGCTTTTTGCATTCTTCAATAAACTGCTTGCAAAGGCGGGCCACATGAGGATGAAGGTCGTCAATGTTTCGGCTGTTAATCATCGTGCTTTCTTTCTCACAGGCACAGGTGCGTTCTCCTGGCGCACCCAATCGAGAGCGCCGAGGAAGCAAAGGTAAAAAACTGTCAGCGGGATAAGCTGTAGGTCCATCACGTCGTCGTGCATTGCAAAGCCTTTCACTGAATGGTCAGGTAAAGCGCTTTCAAAATGCGGACGGACAGAATGATGCAGCAGATCACGACGGCGGCGCGGAGTATCCGCATAACCGTGTAAGCGTGGTCAGGGTGCATCATCGCGCTTACCGTAGGTCCGGTTTTCAGAAGCCTTGTCGCAATAGCTTCGCACGACCCGGAAATAGTCTTCCCGTGTCAGCGGTATGCCGAGACAAATGCCTTGAACGATGGTGAAAGAAGGATCGTGGCCTAGCCGCCAGCGCGTGATGATGTGCCGAACCCATTTGTTGAGTTCGGCTTCATCGTGCGTAGGGAGGGGCATTAGTTATTTTAATATTCGCGCCATTTTGACCCGTCATATATAAGTTTATAGATGACGCCAGCAGATAGCGCTTTATCAGCCCCCGTCGTAGTGACGATTGTAGTATTGTTTTTTAGGGTCGTATTGGTCGTAGTTGTTAATATCTTTATTTCTTGACCGGCTCGACCATCCGTAAAATTCGTAATAGTCGTTGCAACGGTATTCTTTTCTGTGAAGAAATTACCATTTGCCGCGCTCGGAGTAGCGCTATCAACACTCAGGTCTTGAGGCGGGTTCCAAGACATCCGCCCAGCCATAGCCGCGTCGCTGTCGTTCAAGAGGCGAATATTATTGTCTTGCGGAGCGATGATGCCAAAGTATGCCGCAGGCGCGCAGAAATAACAGGTTCCTGTTGATGCGACATTGGCAGCGCTATTTGTTATTCGTAATTGCAAAGCTGTAGCCGCAGTTGAAACATGATAGCTCATATAAAGTAATTCCCA
>Ga0208644_1000112_pt1 | contig 53417 bp, 81 predicted proteins | sample VirMetDEL_Nov_18_FD_184517 | JGI IMG/M metagenome (GOLD analysis project Ga0208644, IMG submission 184517) | Aqueous microbial communities from the Delaware River and Bay under freshwater to marine salinity gradient to study organic matter... | ecosystem: Environmental > Aquatic > Marine >...
AATATCGCACTCCTTTCGTTACAGGTTTAACTCTATGCCATACAAATGAAGGAAACACAATAATAGATCCTTTCGGAAGTATTTCTTTTGCTTGCCTTAAATGTTTAGCTTCTTCTCTCATATGGGGTTCATAGTTTCTAAAATCAAACTCTAATTCACCCCCTTCATATTCGGACCCATCGGTTAATTGACAAGTCATCGAAAGCTTTCTAATTTTACCATGTTCAGGACCTTGTTTTTCATATGGTTTATCCCAACCATCACAATGCCAGTCATAATACTGGTTTAATTTATATTTTGTAAATTGACAAGACTCTGATCTATCCCATTCAAAATTCCAACCTGCGGCTCTATTTGCTTGGTGAATGTATGGATGCAATTCTCTATATATCCATGGATCATTGAGCCATACTAAATCTGAATTTCTTTTTCTTTTCATATCTTTTATTTCTTCTTTAGTAAGTTCTCTATCTCCATATCCACCAGTTCTCGCCATAGTTTCTGCTTGTGATAAACCATATTTAATTATGTCATCACATAGTTTTGGTGGTATAGCTGATGTAAAATACCAATAATAATTAGATATATTCATAAGTTATTGTTTGAACAAAATTCAAACTATCTTTCTGTCTGTTGTTTAAATAATACATATTTGTTGATGGAAACATAATAAACATATTATCTTTTAATTCTATATCCCAACTTCTTCCTTTTCTTCTATTATCATCATAGAAAATTCTGACAAAACAGTTATTAGTTTTAACACCATATAGTAAAGTGTAATCTGGTGAGTTTCTTAAATCTACAGGATCAATATTAAGTAATGGTTCTGTCTGTTGATTTGGTTTGTACATATCACCCCAAGTTCTTTTATTCACAAGTTGGAAACCATATTCTAAATTTATATGCTCACGCATATACGTATTCAACATGTCCCATGTTCTTGAAAATGGAAACTCTGAATCAGTAAATGTAGATTGTAAAATATCGCCTGATAATTTATCTCGATCTATCTCAAAACCTTTAGGCATTGAAACATCACCGAAGTATAAAGCTTGCTCTGTTAAAACTTTCTTTTGCATACCACCACCAGATATATATTATGCTAAACCGTTTGTCAAATCCCAGGCTTGAGTTTCTTCATTCCAAACATACTGCCATCTATGAGTATTAGCTGTATTTTGATCTTGTTGTTCTTGAGTTAAAGCAGGTGCATCTCCGATTGGAGATTGCCATCTTGCTTCTGAAATATTTTTTACCCATGAAGCGTAAGGTTTTTTTGGCCAGAAGATTTGATCATCTTCATCCCAAGTATAACCAATACCTGCATAGTTTCCTCTAAATGCAGTTCCACCGTTTCTATGTTGTCCACCTACTGTATTGTATGAAGTTTGAATCCACATTTGTGCAGGCCAATTATTGTGTTGTTCTAAATATTGTTGACCTACTGCTTCGTCTTCCACTCCGTCAGCATTTAACATATTGTCATTATCAAGTGTTAATACTTGAATAACTTTTCCGTTTGCTCCTAGTTTTGCAAAATGTGCCATAATGTTTCTCCTTATATATTATTTTTATTTGACTGTAAATACCATATTTTTAGCTCAAATTAAAAGAAATTGATACTCTTTCTTTATTTGTCATATTGGATTCTACTGAATGTTTTAACCAAGAAGGAAATAATAGTAAATTACCTGTTTCTGGTACTACCTTATAATAAGGTGAATTTAGTGAATTAAAATTTTCAATATCATTTATATCCCAATTGCTACACATAACATCTTGTCCAGGGTTTTCAAATACTATATTTCCTGAATTTATAGGTACTTCAATATAATATACTCCTGATAAAAAAGAATGAGGATGAAAATGTAATTGATTTGAATCCTTATAATTATTAATATTTATCCAAGCATCCGTAAAATATATAGGTGTTTTTTTATTAAATTTTTTACAAAATAAATTAGCTTTTGTAAGTATTATATCGAACAATACATCAAAATCTTCTTTCTTTATTGAAGAAGAATGCCAACCGCCTAGATTACTTTTGACTACACCTTTATCTTTTTTGTGTATATTTTTACAAATATTTAAAATTAATTTATTATCTAAATTAAGTTTCTCTATAAATAAAGGAACTTCAAATAAAACCATTATTGATATCTATATCTTATAGCAACAATTCCTGATCCTCCAGCTTTACCTGGATTAGGCTGTTCATTTCCTCCACCAGATCCACCGCCACCACCAGTATTTACTGCTCCAGCAGTTGCAGTAGCATTACCACAATTAGTTCCTACACCACCTTTTCCACCTCCACCTGCACCTCCACACTGCTGTGTACCACATGCACATGCACCCATACTACTTGACCCACCAGCAAAATATCTTCCGTTAGGTGCTAAAGGTGCTGGACTTTGTCCATAACTTGGAGCTGTTGGACCAAAAAAAGCATCTGGAACATAAGCACCATTACCTCCTGCTCCAGCAGCTTGTGGAATAGACCCTACTTGACCTGCTTGAGCAGCTCCACCACCGCCACCATAAGAAAGTGGTGGTCTTGGGTCACCTCCACCTGGTTCTCCTTGAGGCGGACTAACAGGGGGTGTATTTCCTGCTCCAACAGTTAGGGAAGCATAATAATTTCCACCACCTGAACCTCCTGGTATACCTCCTGTACCAGCATTTTCTTGTCCTGCTCTTCCACCACCTGTTGATGTAATTGTAGAAAATGTAGAAGGAGATCCATTAGCAGGAGCTAAACCATTGGGTCCTGTTCCACCACTTGCACCAGCTCCAACTGTTATTGGGTAAGCTGTCGCTGTAACTGGTAAAGCTGCTGGAGCATTTAAAGGGTGTGCTGCTGGTAAAGAAGTATAAGATCTCCAACCTCCAGCTCCTGAACCACCAGACCAATCTGAATTTCCACCTCCACCACCAGCTACTACTAAATATTCTACAGTTCCTGGTCCTGCACATGAAACACAAAAAGTTCCTGGTCCTGTAAAGACATGTGTTTTATAATTACCACATGTAAGAATTGTACCCCCTGTAGCTACTATTCCTTGAAAACCAGATACTCTTGTTGTACTTTCATTTGTAGTAATCCAACCTTTTGTACCATCTACATAAACTAAAAATACTGTTTGATTAGGTGTATCTAAAGCTGGAGTTCCAGTTGCACCATTATAATTTGCTGAAGAAAGATTTACATTATTGGTTCCCCAAGTTCCTGCATAATCAGATAAGGCAACAATATCTCCAGCTGATGGTGAGGCTGGCATAGTAACTGTAATCGCTCCTGAAGCCGTATTTACAAAATAACCATTCCCTGAAACCGCTGTGAATGAAGCTGTCTTTGCAGTCGTATCCCAATCCACTGTACCTGTACGACCAAAACCTGTTTGTGTTGCACCACAACCTAATTGGATTGTGTCACCTGATTGTCCTAATGTAATTGTAGAACCTGATGCTGATTTTAATGAATTCGATTTTAGATCACCTGTAACAGTGATTGTATCTCCAGCATCCCCTAATTGTGTTGTACCACAATTTGTTCTTGGACTAATTTTATTTACTTTTACTTCACTCATAATTTACCTATTGATATTTATACCTTATTATAACAATTCCGCTACCGCCTGTGCCACTTGCAGTACCATTATATCCTGTACCTCCACCGCCGCCGCCTGTATTAGCGGTTCCTGGTGTTCCAACAGTTGGTGTTTTACCTCCAGGACCTCCACCACCAGTTCCACCAGTTCCAGCAGATGATCCACATGCATCTACACCTCCACCACCGCCACCAGCATAAGCTGTTGGAGTTGCTGAAATACTTGTTGTTGCACCATTTCCACCATTACCACCAACAGATGAATTTCCATTACTACCTGCTGCTGTAGCACCACCGCCACCACCAGCACCTGCTGCACCACCACCTGTTGTTGAATCACCACCATCATTTCCTTGTGGCGGACTAACAGGGGGAGTATTACCTGATCCTCCTACATTAGTATCATTTGATCCACCACCACCTGAACCACCATTTCCGCCATTTCCATAATATCCACCACCAGCACCACCTGCAGATGTTATTGTTGAAAAAACTGAATTTGCTCCTGCAACACCTGGAGTAGCACCACCTCCACCAACTGTTATTGGATAACCTGTAGCTGTTACTGTTATTGGACCTGCACCATCTAAAGGACTTGCTGTATATGGAGTAACAGGAGATTTATCTTCTCTAAATCCTCCAGCTCCACCACCTCCTCCTCTTTCCGCTCCAGCTCCACCTCCTCCAGCGACAACCATATATGAAACTTCATTATTTGCTGAACAAAGAGCTAAACTAGATACACAAAAAGTGCCTGGTCCTGTAAATGTATGAATTTTACAATTACCACAAGTAGTGATAGTTCCACCTGTTGCATTTATAAAAGCACTAGCTCTTTCATTAGATGTAGAATCCATTGTATTAATCCAACCTTGTGTAGAATCTGAATATATAAAAGTAACTGATTGACCTTCTGTATTTAAAGTTACAGAATTATTAACTCCACCAATTTTATCTGTACCATTAGGTGTAACTGTAACTGCATTTGTTTGCCAAGTAGCTGCGTAGTCAGCTAAAGAAACTATATCTCCAGCGGATCCTGCTGGCAATGTAACTGTAATAGCTCCACTTGTCGTATTAACAAAATATCCTGTTCCACTCACTGCTGTGAATGATGCCGTTTTAGCTGTAGTATCCCAGTCTACTGTTCCTGTTCTACCGAATCCTGTTTGACTTGCACCACATGCAAGAGTAATGGTATCGCCACTTGCACCAAGTGTAATGGTTGTTCCACATTTGTTAGCGATGTTAGCACCGCATTGATTTTGAATATTATTTACTTTAATTGTACTTGCCATAATTAATTTTGATATTTATACCTTATTATTACTATACCTGATCCACCTGCATTACCACAAGTAGTCCCATTTTCTGAACCACCACCTCCACCAGTATTTGCTGTACCTGCAGTTCCCCCACCAGCACCTTGTGTTGCGTCAGTACCATCTCCACCTCCACCTATTCCACCAACACCAGCAGTTGCAGGATTTACTAGATTAATTGAACCGCCACCGCCACCAGAAAAATATTTAGCTCCACAAACTGGACCTGGTGTTCCATTACATCCTGCAAAACCTGAACTAGCAATATATGAACCTATTCCTCCATTTCCACCTTCACTAGGTCCAGAATCTGAACCAACAGCTCCAGCGCCACCGCCACCACCGCCAGCTGTAAAAGCAACATTACCATCTGCTCCTCTACCACCATCATTTCCTTGAGGAGGAGATACAGGAGGTGTATTTCCTGTGCCACCTGCAAAACCTGTTCCTGGCCAAGAAGGAGAACCTCTACCTCCACCACCAGATCCACCAGGTCTACCTACTGAATTAGAAGTAGGTGCTCCACCACCTCCTCCAGCAGATGTTATTGTTGAAAAAATTGAATTACTACCATCACCTGCAGTATTAGGTCCAGCAGGAAAAGGTGCTCCAGCCCCACCACCACCTACTGATATTGGATAACCTTGTATTGTAACTGGTATGCCTGTTGGGTTTGCTAAAGGTGAAGTTAAGGGAGCTGGCATACAAGTTGAATTAGATAATCTAAAACCTCCTCCACCACCACCGCCACTATTATTTGCTCCTCCTCCACCACCACCAGCAACTACTAAATAATCTACTACTGCTAATGAACCTCCTCCTCCTGTTACTGTAAAAGTTCCTGGACTTGTAAATGTGTGAATTTTGTAATCTCCACAACAAGTAACTGTTCCACCTGTTGCTGTAATATATGCAGATCCACTAACATCTGATGTTGAATCTTGAACTGCTCTCCAACCTTTTGTTGAATCTACATAAACTAAAGTTACTGATTGATCTTGTGTACTTAAAGTTGCATTAGCATTTACACCATTAATTTTATCTGTTCCATTTGGTGTAACTGTTACATTATTAGTTTGCCAAGTATTTGCATAATCTTTTAGTGATACAATTGAACCAGCAGAACCTGCTGGTAAAGTAACTGTGATAGCTCCTGATGTAGTATTAACAAAATATCCATTACCACTTACAGCAGTAAAACTAGCAGTCTTTGCTGTAGTGTCCCAATCAACAGTTCCAGTTCTTCCAAAACCTGTTTGAGTTGCTCCACAAGCTAATTGAATAGTATCACCTGATTGACCAATCGTTAATGTTGATCCGCATTGTGATGATATTTGATTAACTTCTATTTTACTCATTAAATAATTACCAATGTTCCTGTTACTGTTTGTGTTCCAGTAATAGTTACTGGTCCTGCTAATACGCCTGAATCTAGAGTTTGGTCTTCAGATAAAGTTGAATTATGTGTTACAACAAAAGTTGTTGCATCCATTACTGGAGAGATAGTTTTCTTCGCTGGTAATGTACAGAATACATTTTTAGTACCTGCTGAAAAATTTACTGCAGCATCACTGTTTGATGAAGATATAATTGTATCTCTTGATAAAGTATCAGGTGTAGCATCGGTTACTGTACCAATACCAACCTCCCACTCATTAGCACTATTTAATTCAATAGCATAATAAGTCGTGTTTCCATTTCCAACACCTGCAACAAAACCTTCATAGCCAGTTTCTGCACCGGCTAAATTAATAGTTCCAGTTCCAGTAGTTGTACTTGTTTCTTTAACTCTATCGTTAATTACTAAAGCCATTTCTACTCCAAAATTTTATTACGCGTCGCCAAGTCTAATGATTGCATTAGATGAATCAGCAGTTGGAAACTGAATAACGAAATCACCGTTAGTTGCAGTTTTTGATCCGCCGAAATCTAAAACTAATACTGCTTCATTAGAAGTTCCTTTATAAATCAGAGCACCCACTGCTGTCAAAGTTACAGATGAGAAAGTCAAATCTGCAAAGTCAACGTATGCAATGTTACTTGATATTGCTACACCGTTATTAGTTAAAGTATTTCCACCCGCTGTATAGTTTGTACCAGACGAAGAAACTTCGTTAGTAGTTATATAAGCTGTAGTGGCAGTACTGAAACCAGCTAATGATGTATAAAGTGCAAGTTTGAAAGTTGATCCGCCAGAATCAAAATCAAACACACCACCAAGTAGGTCTGTTTTAAAAGAGTCAGGTACTATATTAGCCATTTATTTATCTCCTTGTTATTAAGCTGATGGTGATTTAGATTTAAGTGGAGTACGAATAACACCATCTTCATATTCGTCTCGGCGTCTACGACCAAGTTGTTCAGTCGCATACGATAAAGCTGCTTTTTCATAAGCCTGTTCGTAGTATTGTAACATATCTACAGGCCCTTTCAAGTATCCATATGTTTCTACCAAAGAAGCATATAAAAGTAAATCCTGATATTTATTGCTGACATAAGTAGTTGCTGAGTCAGAAGTTGTTATAGAATCTGGTTGTTTTGTATATGCTAAAGTAATTAAATAAGTTGAGTCCGGTGTAGGAGCCACTACCCAATAATTAGCATCCCAGTTAGCATAATATTTAGGTAATCCTGATTGTGTACCAGGAGTATCATAGTACTCTGCCATAAAAGAGGTATCTCTTTGTTCTAAATAAGTTTGATTACCAGATGAATCTGTAAGCTGTGCATATCTTATAAATCTTAAATCAGATGGAATGGTTACATATCTATTTCCAGTTTGTAAATTTGATGTTGCATAAAATCTATTATCATCAGAATCCACTTCTCTATAAATTCTGTTTTCTGCATTTTTAATAATAGTAGTTAAAACTGAATCACTTAATACAGAACTATCTACTTCTGTATAATTTCTAATATCTGTTTTTAAATTTGAAAATGTATAACTCATGCTGATAATGTTACAGGGCCTGCTGAAATTTCCCCGCCTCCTATTTTACCTGATTGATTTGCTGTATCTGTAGATGTAAAAGTATAATTATCTACATTAGTTACTGTAATTGTAAAACCTGATACATTATTTAAATCTGTAATTCCAAATCCACCTTCAGCATTTCTAAATCTAACTGTATCTCCGGTTGTTCTACCATGAGCTTCTTCAAATACACTTATGGTTGTTGAAGAACTAGTCGTGGTCAATGGATTTAAAGTTAATATTCTTGCAACAGCTGGTTCTGTTCTTGATGGTCTAGCATTTTGTAATCCTTGTGGATCATTTCCTCTAGGTTTTGGATCAAGTTGTGGATGTTTAGGTTCATATTCTGAATAATGAACAAAAGAACCATTCCATTCTTTTACCATTTCTTTGTATGGAAAAGCTTGTCCTGATCTGTCTGAAATTGCTTGTGAATATTTTCCTCTAGCAAAGTTAGCCATTATACTCCATCTCCATAGAATGTTTGTGGTGAAATAAATAAAGAAGTTCTTTGACCATCTTCATCAAGAGCTCTCTTTAATTCATCTTCATAAATTAATTTTAAATTTTGTGTAAGTTCTGGTGAAACTTTCATACTTAAATAATAAGCTAATCCAGAAACCATTGATGGAATAAATCTATATGCAACATCTGCTGTGTTAGTATATGCACCAGCATCTTCAATTCTTGCAAGATAATAAAATTTTAATTGGTAACTAGCTCCAGAAAAAGATGAACCTGGTGTTTGATATAAATAAATACTTGGACTAGTTGTTCTTTGAACATAATATTGTGAAGGAGTTCCCTGTGATAATTTATTAGGAAGAGCAGCATAATCTGATCTATCTATTTTTGATAAAGATGTATCAACTGGAGCGGTAGCTGTAGAATTATTTCTAATATAAGCTTCTAATACATCATTAATATCATTTGGAAAATTTGTATTATCATTAGCATAATTGTATTCTGCTTGACCTTGTACTAAAGGAACAGATGCTAATTTTACTTTCCAAAGATGAATACCTCTATTGCCCCATTCAGAAAATAAAATATTTAATGAACGTCTAGCATTTTTTAAATGATAACCAGTACGCATTCCACGCACTGAAGTTCTTTCATATGCTTCTTCAATAATGTCGTCGATCGAAAGATCGAATGATGTAGTACCAGAGGTAGCCATCTAACCTCCTATTTATCTATTAATACAGTTACTGTAGCGTTAGTTAAAGTTGAACTTTTAATTCCACCTGCAAATAAAATTCCATCTTCTGGAATATTAAATGCAAATACATCACCATCAGGACAATCTGCTTGGAATAAAGTTGTACTGCTTGTGTTATCTTGAAGAATAACAGTTCCCGCACCTGAACCAGCTACAGAAGAAAGAATAATACCTCTTAATCTAGTTCTTCCTGCAAAAATAGTTCCAGCTGTACTTTGTCTTACTGCTTTTACATCTGATTTCATATTTTAATCTCCTAAAATTTTATGTGGGTCCGAAGACCCACATTAATTATTTATTAACTTAGGTTGTTATTTTGGATGTATCTAACAGTTATAAAACCTGTACCAGCACCTGTGTTAGTGTTAGTTACAAGAATTCTTCTATCAGTTGTTCCAACGTCAGCCCAGTTTCCAACTCTTGTTGCATCAGCTCCTGCTGTTGCAGAAATGATTCCAAGAGTTCCACCAGCTACTGCTGCAGCTGCAGTTAAAGCAGTTGCATCGCCAGTCCAACCAATACCTGCTGTTGATGCTGCGCCATCCCAAACTGCAGTTACTGATAATTCAATTGCTACGATTTGTGAGTTTGCAGGAATAACAATATTAGTTGTTCCGTCAGCTTGAGTAACAGCTTGTGATTGAGCCATTACAACTTGACCTGTATTTTTTACATCTGTACCTAAAGTAGTTCCAGTTGTATCTTTAATTGTTCCGGCTTTAATTGGACCAGAAAATGTAGTTGTTGCCATGAGTTTATCCTCCTAATTATATTGACATAGTCTTTAGGCCGTCGACTATACTCGTCTATGCCAATTTGTTTTGTATAGTAGGTAATTTATATACTAGTTTTTAATAGAGTGCAAGAGGGCCTATAGTGTGAATTGAATTTATTCAACGATGTAGCTTTTTACTAAGTAGCTACAGAAACTTCGGCAGCAGAGTTCTCAATCTTATTTTCAAGATGAGCTTTTTGAGCTTCAGCTTGTTTTATATGGTTTATGACCTCTCTTACTTTATGATCAATTTTAACCATATTAAGGGTATATCTACCCTCACTAAGATGCTCCTGCTCCCATTCCAGTTCCAGTGACCTTTTCTGTTTGTATAGGTCCTGTAGATGTTGTTGCATCATTATTTATAACTTCCTCATAAGTTATATATTTACGAGAAGGATTATAAAAACCTTCTTCTTCCCAGACAATATCATTTTTTCCTAGTTTGTCAACTATTGCATTTTCAATAGAAATAGGATCGTCTTCAGATTTTACTTTGAAGTCTCCATAATATCCATATGCTCTGATTTGTACTCGGAATTCTTTCATAGACACACCTTTTATATTTAAATGAAAGGCGGGTCAAGCCCGCCTTTCAAAATTATTTATTATGCTCCTGGTGAACCAAATATACCTCTAGCATCAGACCAACCGAAGCTGTATCTTTCTCTAGCTTTATATTTCATGTTTCCAGTGTCGAAGTCACCTTCCATTTTTGTATTGATAGGTGATCTCACGAACATTTTTAAGCCGTTAGGCACGTCAGTTTTGATAAAGAACGCATCTGAATCAGTTAAGTAGTGGTTAACTACATAACCTTGAGGGATCATTCCCATTGAAGCGATAGCGTTAATATCGTTATCTGCAGTACCAACTCTTTGAGAAGATTTCATTAATCTTTCCGCTGTGAATTGTAATTCACTTGGGATGATTAATTTCATTCCTCTCGCAGCTACTTTTAGTCCTCTTTCATCAGTGAACGCAGCAATGTCAATTAAAGACTGCTCCAATGAAGTCTCGTTTAAGTCAGCAGAAGTTGCTAACTCATTTGAGAAAGTACCAGCTAAAGTAGGGTGGTTAGTAGCACAAAGCTCTTTACTATCCCCACCTGCGTAGCTTGAGTTAAACGCATTGTTTAACACGTTAGCAGCTTTAACTTGTTTAGTATTAGCCATAGATCTAGCTAATGCTTTTGTATATCTAGACGCAAGTCTATCATACAAGTTGTCCTCGATCGCTTCTTCAGTGATCGCGAACGCTAAAGCAACTGTTTCGTGAGTGTAACGAGCTGTGTAAGTTTCTTGTGCATTGTCATAAGACACACCAGAACCTTCCGGTTTTACTGCAGCATTTGCGAAACCAGATAACATTACTTCTTCTTCAAAAGCTCTGTCTGAATTCTCTGTATCGAAAATTTCTGCATGCTCGTTAGCATATTGTTTGTATTCCAGGCCAAATAAAGCATTTAAACCTGGCTCTAGTTCTTTAACTAGTTGTTGTCTTGATATAGCCATAGTTTATCCTCCTTATACTCCTGCTACCTGTTTAAGGAAATGTTCGTTAATTGTAACGATACAATTCACATAATCAGAGCCAATCACATTGTCTGGGTCTTTAGAGAAACCAATAAGTTTCAATTGACCAGTACTTGTACCAGCAGTTGAATGATCTAGTACGTTTGCTGATTGACCGTTTGTTGTACTTCCAGTCCCAACTGCAATATCGAATAAGTTTCCAACATTGTCTTGGGCTGTTGCTCCGTCAGATTGGATCTGAAATCTTGCATACGGATCGTCGTATACGAATGCATCGATTCTTTCACCAGTCGCAACGTTTGTTCGGCTGTAGTAGTTAGTAAATTTTGGCTTTCCTGTAGAAGGATCTTTCGTAATGAAAGCTCCCCAGAAAACACCTAAACCAATATCACCAACACCAGCTTGCGCGATGTATCCAGTACTTGCCATACTTACCAAGTCACCTTGGAATATAGAAGTAGCGTAATCATCTGCAATCTCGTATTGAGACTGACCTTGGTTGTCAGCATTTTGACCAACTTTACCAACAGGTCTAAAACCGTAAGGGCTGTTTGTATTTGCCATAGTTTTTCTCCTAGTTGTTAAGTCGGTGGTTAGGAATCACTAAATAATTAGTTCTTCTTTGAGCCACCAAAGGTTACACGTGTCTGTCGATCACTATTGATCGGCATACTTGGGTGCTGTTCCTTCATGAGATCGTTGTTAATTGCATTATCTCTATCTTGAGTCTGCTTATTAAAATAAGCCTCACGAGATTTCGCGATCTCCTCTGGTATCCTAGCCAGCAATAGGCCGCCAACCCCTATGACTCCTGCATATTTTCCTTCTTTAACAGTTGGATAATCCGTTTCAGGATATTGATCTGCTCTTACGAGTTCCCATCCTGATCTTAATTTACCTGACATGTTTTTTGTATCATCAAAACCCATTGTCTCGGATCTTATCCATCTGTGTCTGAATCCATCAGGCGCAGGTGGTGCATCAAGTGATGACGGGGGAGTCCAAGTTTGAGGACGTGTGTCCTTAGCTCTTGTTTGACTCGCACGAGAAGCTTTTATGTTGTTATCTTTTTCCATTACGCTTATGCCTCCTTCGTGGTTAATTGTTTTGCGTACTCTTCGAGTGGCACCCCTAATCGTTTAGCGATTGCTACTTGTGATGGAGTGAGTTTCACAGTTCTTCTGCGTCCTGTTGTGCTTGGACGTTTAGCAGATGCTACAGTTTGAGCAGGTTTTGCTCTTTCTGTAGTATTACCTTCCATCTTACCAAATTTATGCGGAAATTCAAGTCTTATTCTCTTGTCTATTTCAGTATAATATTCGTCAGATTTAGGGTCAAAACCTTCTTCCTCTACGAGTTTTTTATGAATGTCAAAAGCAGTGTAAGTCATTGCTGAATCATTACCAAACCAAGTATTTCTAGTTGCCCAAACTTCTGCTTTTTCATCTGTAGGAACACTATTTGGTATTTCTCTACCATTATAAGTATTTACAGTTTCATATTGTTGTGGGGTAATATTAACTTGTTTTTGTTTTGTTTCAGACTCTGACTTAAGAGTTTTAAGTCTAGCTGCATCGACAGATATATTTGCTATTTGTTCTTGTGCTGCAATTTGAGCTTCTACATCTTGAGCTTCAATAGCAGTTTTAAGAGCTAATTTAGCTGCTGCTAAATTAGTTTTAACTCTACTTTCAAATTCATTGACGTAGTTTGCATCAAGAGATGAATATCTTTTTTCATATTCTTCTCTTTTCATTTTTTCAGCATGAGCAAAAGCAATTGCCTCTTCCTTCTGCCTTTCTGCTTCTCTCATCTTACGAGTTAATTTAGCGATTCTTTTTTGAACGCCGTCGCTATAAGCTTTTAACTCGTCTTCTTTTTTCTTTTCTTCCGAGCTAGTTTGAATATCAGACTGCTCATCAGATTTCTCAGATGTGTCATTGGACTCATTATTGTCTTCTTGAACAACTTCAATTTTCTCATTCTCAGTCTCCTTCGCTTGCTCGTTAGATTCATCTAAATTAATTTCAGCGCCTTCTGCTTCGCCTACATCAATCAGATCTTCTTTTTTTGTTTCTTCTTGTTGCATAGTGCCTTCCTATGTTTAAATGTGATGAAGAATAGCTTCAGGATTTTTTATAGTTCCTAAAACTTCATCATCGTTAAGTATACGCACTTCTCCACCTTCTATTGGTAATCTTGAACCAGCATATCTGGCAAAGATAACCCAATCTCCTTTTTTGCACCATGGACCTGATGAAAATTTTTCTTCATCTTTATAAGCTAATGGTCCAACTTTAATAACATAACCGCAGTTCACTGCGATTCTTAATTTATCTAAAGTTTCTTGTGCAATTAAAATTCCGCCTTTTGTTTTATCTTTTGGTGTAAAAGGTAAAACTAATAATCTGTATCCAGAAGGTTCTGGTAATTCATCTTGAATAGATGCAACATTAGTTTCATCAATTCTTTTTTTAGGTTCTTCTCGTGGTTGTGATTTATATTTATTTAAAAGTCCTTCGTTAGTCTTTGGGACTTCTTTCTCCGATGTTGATAATGTTTCCGTCATCTTTTTGCTCCTTAGTTTCTAGCAGGTTAGAGATTTCCTGTATTATTAATTGTATGGCATGTGCCTGGCCTAATAGATACTTGTATTTTTCCATATTGTCAACCCCACCACTAATCATGGTATCACCTACGGTTTGTAAGTTATCTTTTAGTCTTTTTTGTAGTTTAGATATTATTAATATTGGGTCCATTCTCTTCTCCTTTTGTTATTAGCAGTTCCACTTTCTAAGTGATTTATTAATCCTAGAATTTGGATCTCTTGCAGTTTTAGCTGAAGTTAATCTTTTCTTCATACCAGTCATTCTAGCGCAAAATGATTTTCTTCTGTTTGCAGCTTTAGAACCTTTTTTTAATTTAGATGGTTTTGTAGTCACAGCCATAGACAATTTAGAACCAGGATTTGCTCTTCTATAAGATGCAATACCTTTTCTATTTAATCCACCTGATGCAGATTTACCTTCTTTTCTTTGCCATGCTGCTGTTCTTGCCATTATTTTTTACCTTGAGATTTCTTAATAGCTTTAGCAGTTGGTGCACCTTTGCTTCCAGGTTTTCTCATTTTTTCACCTGAGCCTGCAGCAATTCTTTTTTTCTTTTGTTGAATATTATACCAAAGACCTTTTCTAGCCATTGTACCTTTTTTAGTTTTATGAAATTTACTTTTTTGCATTAACAAACCTTCATACCTTTCTTATAACCCATTCTTTTTGCAATTTGAGGAGCTTTCTTTTTTAAAGCTCTTATTCCTTTTCCTTTTTTACCTGCTGGTATTTTTTTCTTCATTATTTTTTTCCTCCTAAGTGTTTTAATTCGGTTGCTTTAATTCCATATACAGCGCCGACTACAGCTACCCATAATGAAATTATCCACCATGGCATAGTTTGTAATTTTTCAAAATATAAATCTAATTTTTGACCAATTTCTTCGTCTTCTGCAAAAACAGAATATGCTAACAAAAAAAGTGGTGATGAGAGAATTAACAAAATGAATTCGTCCTTCCAGTCCCCTTTTTGATTTTGAGCAATCTGTCCTGAATACTCAATTTCTCCTCGTTTCATCTTTTCGGCATGCACAATTTGTGCCTCTGACATTATAATTTCAGATTTTTTCTTATTTTTATAAATTTCAGCACCTGTTTTAAGCGCAGTGCCTATAAGACTCCACGGAAACATAAATTAGTACCAAGTTGCTGTTTGTTTTTTAGATTTTCTAGTTCCTTTGACAGAAACTTTTTGAGATTGATTAGCTTTTGTCATCTCAATCTTTTTTCCGCCTTTTTTGTAAGGACTTTTTTTGTTTTTTTCCATATTATTTCCTTTTTTTAGACTTGCCAGCTTCTGAAAGAGCAATAGCAATCGCTTGTTTACGACTTTTGACCTTCTTTTTGGATTTTCCAATAGGAAGTTCACCTCTTTTGAACTCTCTCATTACCTTTTTAATCTTTTTTTCAGGTTTTGTCATTTGTTTTCTCATACTACTCCTACTAATTGACATCGTTTTTCAATTGACTTTGTAAAATTGTTTTTTGAATTGATGTATCAGCTCGTAAATTAGCTAATTCTTCGTTTTGGTCAAGTTTTTGTTGTGTTGTCATTTGATTCATCATTGATCTCATCTTATCAAGATTTAATCTTTCTTCAGATTCTTGTTTTTTACGTTCATTTTCCATTGCTCTAAGATCAACTTCTCTTGATTTTAGTTTTAATAATGGATCACTATCTAATTGAGATGTAATTTTGTTTTCTTCTTCAGCAAAATCTTTAGTCATTTCTGCTATTAAGATAGCTTTTCTTGCTTCCATTTGAGAAGAGATACGTTGCATCTGTTGCATGACTTGTGGGTTCTGAGCCATTTGTGGATTTTGTTGTATCATAACTTGCATTTGCTGCATTTGTTGTAACTCTTGTACAAATTCTAATTGAACTTGTTCTTGAGCCATTAAAGAAATATGTTCTAAAATATTTTTTTGAATAGAAGCCATTACCATTGGATTATTTCTAACCATGTTAAGTTGCATAAAGTTTAAGTGAGCATCAATGTGTGCTTTATGATCTTGTCCACCAAAAGCTTGAAAAGGTTTTCCTGCCATAGCTGTAATATGTTCTAATGCTGGATCAATTGGTGTTGGTTGTTGAGGTGGTGGTAAAATAATATTTATATTTTTAACTCCAATAGCTTCATACATAGACCTGTACGCTTGGTACAGGTTATGTATTTGAGGGTTAGATTGAGCTAATTGTAGTTGAGTTTGTGCCATTGAAATTCTTTGTGTTTGAGAAAATATATTTGGATCTGCAACTGGTAAAATATCTACTCTATCATCAAAGTCCATTGATTTGATTTGTCTTTGTGCACCTGGTACATCATATGGATATTCAGGTGGTAAATAAGTTTTAAATATTTCTGCTAATAATTTAAATTCTTGTTTTAAACCTACATATAATCTTTTATGAACTGCTGACATTACTCTTGAACCACGTTCTAATAATGCAACAGTTGTTCCAACAGCTGCTGCTTGATTCATATCACCAACTTGTGAATCTGCTATTGCAGCAAATCTTTGACCTGCACCAACCACAACACCTAACAACTGTAATAATACCGCTGAAGGTTCTTTGAAAGGTAGAGTCATAAATTGATCTCTAATATTACCTCCTGGTGCATCCACATCTCTGAACTCACCAGGTTGTAATGGTTGTGCATCGTCTCTAACTCTTATACCTCTAGTTTTAAAACCAGCAGGTAAATTCGATAATGTACCAGCATCTAAGAGTTGTCTTAATGCTTGAGTAGCTGTTCTAGATAATCCACCAATCATGTGAATTAAACCAAAACCATAAAAACCTAATCCAGGTAAAAATTTGAAATGCACAAAGTAATTAACTTTTCTTCTTTTAGAATCATCTTGTGCATAATTTCTTCTAATAGATAAAACTTTTCTTGAATCTTTTTCAATTGTTACAATGTAGGGCAGTTTGATTCCTGTTGGCTCACCATTCGAATCTAAATCTTCGAAACCTTCTAAATCTAAATTAACATGACATTCTAATAATGTATAAATGTCATCTTGTTTTTGTTGTTTGAATCCTTCTAGCTCTTGTTCTTTTTGAACAATCTCATCACTGTCCATAGCAGGTTCACTTAAATCTACATCTTTATAAAACCCACCTACTTGTTGTTTTCTTAAATCATTCTCAGAGATTTTAAGAACATGAATAACGGCTTCCGCATCGTCTAATGAGGTAGCTGAATACGGAACCACAAGATCATCTGCTGGAACAAACTTTGATACTGCTCGTTCCATTAAGTCGTCGTAGTAAACTTTTTTAAAAGTTGATCCTGATAATGGTAAATAAAATAACATTTGATCAAACTCAGATTCATATTCTTTCATCTGATCCATGATTTGATAGTTCATGAAATCTTTAACTCTGTTTGCTTGATCTTGTTTTTCTGGAGTAGCGACTCCTAAAATTTGTGCTCTAACCGGACCATCTGCTGGTAAGAGTTCTTTATAAGCTTGTGCTTGAAATTGTGTAACGGCTTCTGCTAATACTGGGTGTGTTACTCCTGCAGCATTTCTAAAAGGTTCAGTTCTTTTTTCATATTTAAAACCTAAAAGGTCTAAACCATTTTTATAAGTATCTTCCCAATCTTTTCTTGAAGATCGGTAATCCATATAGTCTGAAGTTAAACTTGAACCAATAGGATCTAAAACTGCATCATCTAAAATTTCTGCTAAGTTTGCAAAATGATTTTCACCACCTTCTGGATCAACAGCATTTGGATCAAAAGAAACTTCAGCTCCACCTTCTTCTGTTTCAATAACTTCAATAGGACCTTGCTGTGTTGCTTCTTCTGTAATTTCTTGTTCAATTGCTTCAGTGATTTCCTCTTCGCCAGGGATATCGACTTCCGTTCTTGTATTCGGTAATGATTTATCTATTTCTGCCATTTTATTAGTTTATCGTCTTTCGAACAGACTTGCAACACCTTCTGCACTTGGACCTTTAACAGGTGGTATTGTGGTTGTCAAGTCAGTATTAACGGTACCTCCGTAAGCTTTTTTAGTTCTAAATGTTTCTGCTATTTTTTCTAATCCTTCTTTTCCTTCAACTGCCCCTTCTTCCCAATCTTTAGTATAAGCACCACCTTGATCTGCTTTGTAAATCATTTCACCTTCGATATACTCATCAGGAGGTGTCATTCCTTTTGTAGTCTCATCGGCTTCACCTTTAACTAAACTCATCGATGCATCGGAACCTTTATCTGTTTCAAAATTAATTTGAGTTTCTGTTCTACCATCTACGACTTCTACTTGTTTACCTGATTTTGGATCTTTGAATTGATAAACAACTTCATCTCTACCTTCACTAATTTTTTTACCAAACTTTTTAACTCCATTTACTAAATCAAAAAAATAAGAAGGCATACCTTCTGGTAAACTTTCAATACCTTTAGAAACTGTTTCAGCAACTGGCTTTGCAAATTTTAAATACTTACCTACAAAAGGTAATGCTGCTACACCGCCCATTAATTTTAAAAATCCTCTACGATCCATTAGGCTGCTCCAAAATTTTGTATATCAACTTCTTCTTGATATTTTAAATCTTCTGCTTCTCTTTCTTCTGGTGTTAAAGCTTTTCTTCGTTCTTGTTCTTTTTGATAAGCATCATAACCCATCTTACCTAAACCTAGTGCTGTAATTCCTAAACCTACTGGAGTCATCATCGTACCAATTCTTCCTAATGTTAACGCTCTACCTAAAACACCAGTTAGTCCTTTTGCTCCAACTTTTTTTGCAACTTCTGGATATAATAATTCTGCACCTACCATTGGATCAATAATAGATTCAACCGCTCCTTTACCTTCTTCAATATTTTCTTTGATTGTTGTTCCTGCAAAACCAAGCGCGGCCACTGGACTTCCTAATGCACTTAAAAAACCTCTAGCTGCTTTTGAAAGACCTTGTCTAACTGTTTTAGATGCAAGCGGTGATGCAGCAACTGCAGTTGTTGGTAATGGATTTTCTGCCATCCATTTTTTTAATTCAAATTGATCAACTTTTTCTGGAGCGATGATTCCATCATCATCTGTAATTTTTACAAACGCACCAATGTCTGCATTATATTTAATATCATCCATTATCTTTTCTCCACAAACATTGTAGCAAGACCACCATCTGCGTAATAAGCCTTACCTGCTCCTGGTGCACCATACATACTTATTAAAGTATTTTTATTAAAGGTATTTGGATCACTAAATTGACTAAAGAAAGGATTACTATTTGAAGTTCCTCTGTCTGCCATATAAGCGCTATAAGTATTGCTTGGATCCCAATTTCCAAAATTAGTTACAATCTGTCCATCAGGAGTTCTACTTACTAAATTTTGTTGTCCACTTGCATATGCATAAGCTTCTTTAAATTTATCAAAGTCATAAGATCCGGGATTATTTTGATAAAACTGTGGTATAGAAGAAGTTGTTTGATAAGGTTTTAAAAGATCAGATGGAATATTATATTTTGTATACCAACTTCCATCTGGATTTTCTCCTTGTACTTTATAATTTTCCAAATTATTTATTCCTGTAATATTGTAAGATTTACCATCTCCAGCAACGTAATAAGTTTTATCGCCTTCAGTATAAATAGATCCAGCTGTATTATTAGATGTGGTTTGTTGATAAGGTTTTAAAAAATCAGATGACAAAGAAATATTTGGATTGTATTCTGTAGCACCTGGTTTAAAGTTATTACTAGGACTTGGTAATTGATTAAATACACCACCTTTAGAAATAAATTTACCTAAACCACCAAACTGATCATCTCTAAAATCATAAGCGGTTCCTCCAGTAAAATTTACTTTACCTGTTTTTGGGTCTACAGTGTAGGAAGCTCTTCCAAGAGTAGTTGCAAGTGCTGATTCTGGATCTGTAAATGATCTATCACCAAAACCTAAAAACTCATTTCCTTGTGGATTAGTTTTAACTCCGTAGTCATTATAATTTATATTACCACTTAATTTGCCTGTATTTTTAATTTGATTTTGAATTATATTTTGTAATGCTGATTGCATAGAAGAAGTCATTGGAGTTCCTTGAATACCTAAAACTCCTTTTGCAGCTTGTAAAGGAATCACCGCAGCATTTCCTAATTTTTGTCCTTGAGTTGCAATATAATCACCAAGATAATTTCCTAATGATCTTCTTTTATCTGCTTCTGTTCCACCACCTACTTTAGCAAGTGCTGCTGCATATTGTTCTGGTGTTGCAACTCCACCTGCTTGATAACCGACTCTACCACCATCAGCCCATCCCCAACCACCATCTGTTCTTCCTGAACTAGTTGAGCCTGCAGAAGTTGCTTGTCTTGAACCTCCACCCATTCCTGCTGCTGCAGTTCCTGGATCACTACTTCTACCAACACTATTACCTCTATCTGTAAAAGCATTTCTAGTACTAGCAATCGCTGCTTGGTTTGCAATTTCTCTTGCAGCTGCAGCTTTTATTTCTTCTTGTCTTTTTAGTTCTTGAATTTTTGCAGCATCTGAAATTATATTTTGTCTGTCCATATTTTGCTTTTGTCTAAAAGCAAGTTCTTTCATTTGTAATGTATTTTTTAATCCTCTTGATAATTGATCTTCAACAATATCTTCTAACTTACCGAGTCTTTCTTGTACAAAGTCTGAATAATTTCCAAAAGCAGATCTCACATTATATCCAAATGGATCTTTATAATTACCTGTTGGGTTTTCACCAAATACGGTTGGACCTGTATAACCCATTTGTGATTGAGTAAAAGCTTGTTGGCCTAATGTTTGATCATAGTATTTATCTGGAAGTATATTTGCAAGAAGACCACCAATTCCTAAAGGCATTGATGTAAATCTTTCATCTACAACACCACTTGCTAACATTTTAGGTACTGATCTTGGTATAGGTAAAAATTTTCCAACTATGTTATTAATTTTTTGTGTAAATGGACTTGGATTTTGTAATCGATCTTGTCTTGCTGTAGTTGCATCATAAAAATCATCAACATTTAAACTACCAATATTATTAGTACGTCCTGTTGATAATTGATTAACAATATTAGGTTGTGTATTTACCACTTCTGGAATTGTGACTACTTCTGGAATTGTGACTACTTCTGGAGTTTCATTATATAAACCCAGTTGTTTTAAAGTATCTAAAATATCTTGATTTTCAAAATTAGCAGCTAACATAGAATTATAAATTCCTTGTGCTCTATCCGTCAGCCCACCAATTGCATAACCTATTCTTCCACCGGTTGCTTTTTTTTCTGGAAGATTTTTTAAAATATCTTGCAGCTCTGCCATTGTTTCATTTCCAGTTAATTCTATTCCTGGATATTTTTTCTTTAATTCATCCACAATAGAAAATTTTGCTTCACGCATATCTTTTAATGGATCGTTAGGATCAAAGAAACTTTTTGATTCTTCATCATAAACTAACTTAGGTTTTTTATTACCTCGAATACTTTCAGTAAAATATTCTTCCTCAATTTTTTTAGGTTTTTGTTTTTGTAAATCAAATTGAGCAATTCCTTCTGATTCTATTTTTGATGGTGGGGCTTTAAAAGCATTGTCTAATGCTTGTTTAATAATTCCTGTGACCTCAACTCCTTTTTCTTTTAAATATTTAACTGCAAGATCAGGAGTCATTTCTCCACTTGCAATATAAGGTCTGATTGATTTTAAAAATTTAAATACGTTAAACATTAGTAATAAGTTCTCTCAATTTGAGGAATTGGATCATCTTCATAATCTTCAGGATGAGACACAAACCCTCCTTGTCTAAAACGCATTACCGCTTGAGTAGTTGAATCGACTAAATCGTCATTATCTCCATACGGAAACGCCGCGCACTCTTCAATCACCTCTTCTGCAAATTTTTGATCTGGAGCCCAAATCATTCCTGATTCAAAAATAGGCGCGACAGCGTTGACTCTCGCGTGTTTATCATTTCCTTTGTTAGGACTGTAATTTATAACAGGAATACCCATTTTTCGCAACTCATAAGTCAAAGGTAGTCCGGAAGCCTTAGATTCAATAATAACGCTTTCAGGATTCCAATAATTATATTGTTCTAACGCTTTTCGTTTTAACTCTGGAAACTCTAATCTTTCCTTAACTGCATCTAATAATATTAGATTTGCTGGACTATCTTGATCTGGATAGAATACTCCCCAAGTTGTAATTGCACTATAATCTGCAGTTTCCTTTTTTAAAAAAGCCGTATCATAAGATTGAATGACATGTTGCAAAGGTGGAATATGATCTTCTTCCCAAACTTTCCACCATTCACGTTTCAATATACTTCCTTCTTCGGCCGTTGGATTCTGCATCCATTGCGCGTTCCACTTTCCAATACTAAGTGATGCTTTAACTGATTCTAATTCTTCTAACTTCCAATACTCTGGCCATACCGGTTCTCCACTAGGTAGGATCGCTGGAAATTCTACAATATCCCATTTATCTGATTTAAGTTCTTTTTGAGATTTTAATAACATTCCTGTTAAATCTTTCATGTTCCATCTCGTCATGACACAAACAATTTTTCCACCAGGTTGCAAACGCTGACGGGGACCTGATGTATACCATTCATAAGCTCGTTCTAACGAAGCCGCGTTCAACGCATCTTGTTCAGAGTGTGGGTCGTCAATAATCAGTAGGTCTGCGCCTCGTCCTGTGATGGCACCACCAACACCGGCCGCGAAGTATTCTCCGCCTTGTTCGGTTTCCCAACGTCCAGCCGCTTGTGAATCTTCTCTTAGCCGCGTTTGAAAAACTTCTTTGTATGCTTTGTCATCCATGAGTGTCTTAGCCTTACGACCAAACCTCACGGCTAACTCAGCGGTGTGCGTGGTTTGAATTATTTTTAATTTTGGATTGCGACCAATCATCCACGCTGGAAGTAGATAGGAACTAAATTCACTCTTCGTGTGCCGCGGTGGCATGTTAATGATTAATCGGTTTATCTCTCCGATTGCTAATTTATTAAATTTTTCAGCAATGACTTTGTGATGCTGTCCTTCAACAAATTCAGGCCATACGTGCTTAACGAAGCTTAAGAAATCAGAATGGATCTGGGACCCCTTTTTCTTTTCTGCTAACTTAATAGCATACTTCATGAATTCTTTCTTCGCGTCAGGCGGTAATTTTTCTAAATCAATATTATTAAACTCCATGGAACCTCATTACCATTTTAGACCATATCTATGTGTAAATCCAGTACTAAAGTCTAAATTATTAGGATCCCTTTTCTGTTTAGGGAGGGTGGGCCCGTTAGCAAACAAGCATTTTTGAGATTGGTCTGGTACCTCTATGGTATAGGGAGGGTGGGCCCGTTAGTCGTCGAGCTATGCAGTTTCTGCATGGGATAATCTAAGAAAGATTATCCCACACAATTTAAGTTAGTCTAATAATACAAAATATTCTTTTACAAAATGTTTTTGAAACCAATCAATTCCTTTCCTTACTTTAGGATAGTCGCCTAATAACTCAGCACCTAACACAGCATCTCTAACAGCTTTAGCAAATGTAGGAAGTGTTGTTTTCTCTCCACTAAAATGATTAGCCACATCAACTTCTTTTGTGTCTAAGAAGTCTGGGTATATTTCAAATGGTAATTTAATTGTTTTACCATTGTACTCTATTGTTTGTTTTGTTTTCATTGTTATCCTTTCTTTTTTAAGGGGTAGTTATTATCAGGGCTCATACCCCAGGAGCCAAATGGTTAAGTCACGTCCCAGTCCATATCTATACGTGCGTTCGTTTTAATTCCGTCGAATTAAAGTTTTGGGCACCTTAACCAAAAACAGACTATCAAATATGGGATAATCTGTCAATTATTATATTGGTTAATCTTGTCGCACCTCTCTTTCTCTTATCCTAGTATCATAATAAGTATGTCCCCAACTAGTTGTATGTTTAGTTTTTTCTGGGTCCTCGATTGGTGTTTCGAGTGGCTCTTGTCTTGGTGCAATGTTTATACATTGGCTTGCGTACTTATGGAAAAAATCATTCCAACAACCTTGACTACAGAAATAGGACCAACCATTATGAATATTATATCCATTCAAAGTTATCTTTCTAGTTCTTAAAACTTTGTTGCCTTTACTACCTCGCACCCTGTCAAGTGTATGATTAGTATGACAACTTGGTCCGTGGCACCAATTAAAGTCGCTCATTTTTTTCCCTTTCTAATTGTTCTCTATAAATTTTATTTCTATATTCAATATAGTCATTTGTGCCTGTAGCCATAAATAAACCAATATAAACAACTGTGCACATTAAAAATAAAAATATAAGTTTTATTATTAACACTTCCATTATTCCCCCTTATTTTTCATCATTCGTTTAAATCTTTTTATTTCTGAATAAAGTTCCTGTAAGTGTAAAACTGAACAACTTTCCACAAAACTTTTAACTTCATTCCTCATTTGTTTTTGTTCTTCATAAGCTTTTGCTTTATTCCTGTCGTGAAGTTCAAAATGCTCATTAGTTAATTGTGTCATCACTACCCCCTGTTGCTATGATTGTATATTTACCTTTTGCAGTTCTATATCCATTTGCGTCAATATCAAAATAAGTCATTAATCTTTCGCCTTGTTTTGATATCCATTCTTTACACTTGTCATTCCATTTTGCTTTTCTGAAAATTGTTTTTTTGTGTTTTTCAGCAAAGTAAGAAATCACAAATTTATCATTGTTTTCTAGTTTCATAAGTTATCCTTTCTTTTGTTATGGGACAATCTAACATAGATTGTCCCATAGTGTCAAGTATTAATTTACTTGATTTTGTTCATATTGTTTTCTTAACAATATCTTTTGCTCTCTAGTCATTGATTTGTTTTTCATTCCTTTAATCATACTTGCAAGATTACTAGGATTATAAATTGTTAGCCCTGTGCTATTAGTTCTAATCAATTCTGCCTCATCAAGTTCAATGCCAAGTTCGGTTGCAAGTTCGATACCCTCACTTAAATATCTATATGCTTTTAAACCAATCTTTAATTGTTCGCATTGTTTTTTGATTGTATCAATCCAAGTTTGATGAGTGGAAACTAAATTGCCTTTTGCAACTCGCCATTGTTCTAATCTCTCATACTCATCTTTAGTACAAGCGATAGTTCTTGAACGACAATGAGAAGTTCCAATTACATCAAGTTCATATTGACTTGAAAAACTTTTAGTCAATCCATTGTTATCATTATTATAATAACCTGATGAATAACCTAAAAACTTATCATTCAAATCTTGATGTTTAGTTTTATGGGGGTTATCTTGATTACCCTCTTGTTCAGCAAGGATATCAGGATTTAGATTATTTTGCTTTAACTCATCACGATAATAAGCATAAGCAAATTTTCTGCCCTCATCACTTGAATACTCACTTCCATTTAGATTGCCATATAATCCAAAATCAAAATGAGATTTAGTTTCAGTTTTTTCATTTTCCTCATCAACATTTTCAGTATGTGCAAAATAAAAACATTTATCTTTTGCAACAACATCACAAGGACTTCCATACTTTTGTTTAAAGTGTCTTAATACTTTAACATCTTCTGGTGGGTATGCCCTTTCAACAATATCTTTTGCAAGTGAAAATGCCTCTTGATATTCATTATCAACATTTTCTCTTGCCATAAGATATGCCTCTTTCTCTTGTGTGTTTTCATTCTCGAAAACATTTTTTATTTTATTGAACAACTTGTTTCTCAACTCGGTGTTCATTCTTATTTTACTCATTTGTTATCCTTTCTTTTAGATTTAACATTATGGGATTTTATATCATTTAAAATAATCAAGTCAAATAAAAAAATAAAAAATTTGAAAAAAAATTTTGGTGGGGTGGGTGGGCCCGTAAGTCGTCAAGCTAATTAAGTCAAGAAAAAAATTTTAAAAAAAAAATAAAAAAAGTTATTGACTAAATATTGAAACTGTATTAGAAATTCCTATATAACAAAAAGAAAGGATAATACATTATGAGTACAAGATCACATATCAACATAGTTTTACCTGATAATTCAGTTAAATCTATTTATGTTCATAGTGATGGTTATCCTGATGGTGTTGGGCATTGTCTAATTAATAATTTTAATAGTTATGAAAAGGCTATTGAATTATTTAATTATGGCGATGCCTCATATCTCGGGGATACTATTGATGAATGTAGTTTTTATCATCGTGATTGGAAGAGAGATCTAGACAAAGCACGATTATATAAAAACGAATGGTTGTATATGAACGCTATGAAAGGTGAAGAATGGCATATTGAATTCATTTACTTGTTTAAAGAGGGACAATGGTTTGTTTCTTCAAGTGAAAGTATTGATGTTGCTGAAACTTCATTACCTATGGGTGTTTACGATGATGTTAAATACTTAAGTTATTACTCGGAGTTTGTGCCTGTTAAAGAGCATAGACATTTTACGGGTAAAAAGAACGATCATAGTGAAGTCAAAATGTTAGGTCAAATTATGAATATGTTTAAACAAGCAGGATTTGACGAAGATAAGGTTACAGTTCAAGGTGGAAAGTTGAAAAAAAGTAACTAATATATAATCGCGGGCGGTGAATGGGAGACTTGAAACCGCCCGCCTTGATCTCTGGTCCATCACACTGGAGGTAAACCTAGGCAGTGGGATGATGGACCTGAGATCAAGTGGTATGCTGTGAGTTTAAACACTATAACACGGTGTGGAGCATTACAGGATTTCTAGACCTGCGAGACGGCTAATAAAACATGCGCCGGCCCCGCGTAGCTCACTTGGTCAAAATTAATTTACAGCGTTGCAGAGTGGCTAACGGCCCATGCATCGCTGTAAGTTGTTAGTCAACAAGCTTGGGTGGGTGGGCCCGTCAGTCAACGAGCCAACGAGCAGCGAGTCAACAAGCTTGACAAATTTTATTATGGGATTATATAGTACTAAAAAGAAAGGATAACTTTATGGATACAAAAGAAGCAAAACAAATCACCGGCTCACTAAGTAAGCCGTCAAAAATGCCAGGTTGGGCGTATGGTCTACCTGCAGCAGAATGCAAGACTGGTTCAAAGCTTGCAAAAAAAGAAAACACAACTTGCAGCGGCTGTTATGCATTGAAGGGTTGCTACGTCTTCCCAATTGTGCAAGCAGCGCAATATAGAAGGCTGGAAGCGTTACAGCATCCTGGCTGGGCCAAAGCAATGGCAGCTCAAATAAGCAAAAAGAAATCAAAATATTTTAGATGGCACGATTCCGGAGACGTACAGGACGAGCAGCACCTTATGAAAATTTTTGAAGTGTGCAGACTAACCCCGGAGATCCAGCACTGGATGCCCACACGTGAAGCGTGGGTGAAAGCCTTCCTTGATCAGGCCCCGGACAATTTGGTAATTAGATTTAGCATGCCAATGGTGGACCAGGAAGCGGCGGCGAGCTGGCCTAACACGTCAACGGTTGTAACTGATGACACTAAAAGAACTTGCCCCGCTCCGGACCAGGCCAACGCCTGCGGCGACTGTAGAGCATGCTGGGACAAATCAATACATAATATTGCATACGGCAAGCATTAATGACATTTACCTGGAAACACCCAAAGTATTATGAAGAGCTCAGGAGGAGAAGGAGGGAGGAGTCCACGAGCCATCAAGCAAGTGAAGCGACAAGCGAACCATCGAGCACAGTCGACGAGCCATCGAGCACAGTCAACGAGCCATCAAGCCAACAAGCAAGTCAACGAGCCATCAAGCATTAATCAACAAGCGTTGTATTTCTTTCCAATCATCGAGCGCAGCGGCCGGCGTATCGTTATGATTTTTTATTAAATCGTGGATCGCTGAGCTTTCATAAAGTTTTACGGCTCGGGGAGAGAGGGTCTGGAGCAGGATGAAATTACGATTAGGACGAGTTGAGTGAAACATAATTTGATGGGGCGAGAAGCTAACTTTATTGCCTCTTGCAACCTTTAATTCACACATGAAAAAACCACAATTATTATTATATCCCAACAGATCCGGCACACCAAAGGATGCCCAAGATTCCAGTCTTGTCCACTTAATTTTAGGTGTATTTTTCTTGACCAACTGCCAAAATTTTGACTCTGGTTTCATCGTACAAAAAGGAAAAATTATTCACTTAAAATCATTAGTCTGTGTGTATCTCCAGAACCAATAATCTTATTTTCTACAAGTTTTACTTCGTAAATATCTTTGGGTTCAAATCTATTATCTTTGTATATTACTTGGACTCTAGCGTTCTTTCCCACTTCACTCTTGTTAAATTTCTCTAAAACTTCCATTAATTGTTTTGTTGTTAGCATATTGCTTTGTACGGTAATTTACGATATAAGTCAATTATTATGGGATTACCAAGACAATTAACTGAAAGGCAAATGAAGTTTGCAGAATTATTAGTTTATCATGAAGGTAGACTAAGTCCTGCTGAATGTGCTGAGCAAGCAGGTTATAAAACTAGACCAAGGCAAGCTGCATCTGAATTAAGAAACCCAAGAATATCACCTTTAGTTGTAAAATATATTGGAGAGTTAAGAGCAGAAGTTCAAGAGAAATATGGAATTACTTTTGAAAAACATGTGACTGAACTTGCAAAACTTAGAGATGATGCAAGAACTAAAGGAGCATGGGCTGCAGCCATAAATGCAGAGATTGCTAGAGGTAAAGCAGGTGGATTATATGTAGATCAAAAAATTATTAAATATGGAAATTTAGATCAATTAACTGAAGATGAATTACAAACTAAGATGAAGCAGATTCTTTCTGATCACAAGGTTTTGCTTGAAGGCGTAGATTTTCAAGTGTTAGATGAGCCAAAGGCCTCTGCTGATCCTGAACCGGCTCCGGCTCAAGACAATGACACTGTTCTAGTAGAACACAGCAATAACAAGTCCACCACGGACACTCAGGTTTAAACATTAACCTTTTCCATTTTAACTATACAACCAACAGGAAATACATTTCTGTCTGAGAATAAGTCATCACCTTCTTCATAACTTGCAAAAGTTCTAATGCATTTTTTATCTTTGTTAAAGACGTATGCATGAGTAACCATTACACTAGGCATCATTCCTAAAAATTCTATTTCAGTTGCATGCCCACTATCACCAGTGATATCAACCCATGTGATTTTATAGAAGTAATATCTTTTCTTCTTAATCACAACAGATTTGTATTTTGACTTTTTAAGTTTTTTAGGCATAGAGTCTTTTAGCATATAAGGGAGATTTTTGACCCTATAAAGTTTTTTTCAAAACAAAAAAAAGTCTCGCGCGTCGAGTACAAAAAAGTGTTGTATACCAATGCTTTTAAATGCGTCATGGTAGCACACTCAAAAAAGTATTGATTATCAACCCTCATTTACCTACCACCACCACCACGCATTTTGAAAATTTTTGCAAAAAAAAACAATAGGGGGTCTAACCCTACTATAGAGCGGTAGCTTAATTAAGCTCATTGTTGCTTTTATGCAACACTCTTATTCTATCTGCCACAATTTTGACAAGATCATACCACTTTTTAATCCACGTTTCGCGATCAGCTCCACTTGTTTTATCAACCATGGATTTGATGTTGTTAAGCTTTCTCATATGATCCTCTACAAATTTATCAATAGTCATTATGATTTCTCCTTTAAGTTGTAATACAGGTCAACTCTTTTCAACCATTCATGTTTATATTTTTTCAATTCATGGTCCGCGATTATAAATTCTTGATAATAGCAATCTGGAGTACACATCATAATCACACCCTTTTTAATCTGGGTCCCATAAACTTGGTCATGGGCCATTGCATAGGCTGCTAACTGTAATAAGTAATCTCCAATCCATTCCTTAAACTTAGGTTTGTTAGATTGTTTATTATCTCCAATTGCATCGTCTCCCTCATGAATTCCTACAAGGTCCGTCTGTCCGGCGTACAGACCAGGATAATGAACCGTTACTTCTGTTCCATAATAACTATCCCATTTCGATAAACCTTTCTCAATAATCTTATCCGCCATTCTATGAGCCACAGCTCCAATGTCAGTTAAATCTTTATATCCTTCTTCCATAATATATTTTTCAAGAATCTTATGCATTGCCGTACCACGATTAGCTGCAAGATTTTTAATCTCATCGGCCTTTTGTTCTCCAACCTTTTGTTTCCATTTTTCTAAACTTAATCTTTTTTCTTCAGGCTGAGTTGCAGATAAGATAGTTGTAACACTTGGTAATTTTTCTTCACCAACAGAATAATGTCTTTTACCTTCAATCATTTCTCTATTGGTACCTGGATAAATAAATTTATTTATTTTCTTCATTGTTGCTCCCATAAGTTTAATTGTGTAGAATCTTGTAAACTATTGAAATATTTATCTTTTTGAGTCTCAAGTAGGTTGTTTGCATCACCGCTAAACCATTTTGTTTTAGAAATTAATTCATAAATTTCATTTGGATCATTTTTACCACCAGGAGTGCCTTTAGCATTATCTTCAGGAGTGACCCATCTTAAATTTTTTACTCTGTAATCAACTCGATTTCCATTGATATGATCTACCCATATTTTCTTTTTAGGATCATCATTGGGTATAAAAGCACTTGCAACAATTCGGTGCATAGACATTTCTACTTCTTTCGGCATAACTAAAGTTTCTTCTTTTGTTGTAGTTCTATAACTCTTCTTAACTCTAGTCAAATCAGCATGGTATAAGTTTTGTTTTAGATAACTTAGTTTACTTTTACTAATAGAACCAAGTAAAATACCACCTTTTTTAGCTTTAAATTTTGTTTTAACTCGATAAATAAAAGGCCAAATATTTTGTCTATAAATTGGATCTACTTCAATAGTACATTGTGAAAAATAATGAGGCCCACCATCTTTAAATAAAAAATAAGTTCCTGGCATGATTTCAGGAAAAACAGTTGACAAATCAATTGCATCTACGAAATTTAATTCGTCATTAAACAATGAAGTTTGATCATTCATTTAAAATCTTTTTTATTACGATACCCGGTCCCTGTTTTGCGATTTTTCCATCGTAGATTCCAGGCCCAGACATTTGCTTTACTGGACCAAGATTCTACAATAGCTAAAAACCAATCTATTATTGATCGTTTTGATATTCTTCGCATTGAGATACAGTTGGTTCTTCAACCATAATTTCACCTTGTGAATTACAATCAGAACATTGTTCAATTGCAGGCTCAAGGCCAACAGTTTTAGTTAAATAACCATTTCCTTTACAAGTAGGACAAATTATTTTATGTGCTCTTACCATTCTTGTATCCATTTTTCTTTGCCTCCTTGTTTGCTAAAACTTCTATTGTTTTAGAAATTGTTAAATCAGCATCTGTCACTTTCCCTTTAGCCAAATAACTAAGCATTTGGTAGGTTTTTATAGGTACGGAAACCGATTTAAATTTATTTGGATCTGCCATATTCTTTCTCCTTTTGTTTTATAATACGCATAATATGGGAATCTATACTAATAAAACAAGTGTTGCAAGATAAAAATTTTTAGTGTATTCTGGTGATCTCTTCTCACACCTTTTGTTTGCTCGTCTCTGATTTCATGTCGGAGGCGGGCAGCAACAACTTATGCGGGTGTTGAAGGTTTCTTTTTAGGAAGTGGTACTTTTTCGCAACTAAATTTAGGATAAACCTCAAATTCATCTATCCATTCTTGTTTAAATTTCCAACCATATAACATTTCAAAAGATTCACCTAGTCCATCCTTCACACATTCAGAATGTTTTTCGTAAATTTTAGGGTAGATATAAGGTTCTTCGTTAGTTATAACGCACGATCCATCTAAAATGGAACACAAATAAACAGTCAACATCCATTTCATTATCGACCTTGTCCTTTGTATTTTTTGAAAGATCTTTTTTCAGATTTATTTTTTCTTTTTTTATGTACGCCTGGACGTTTTCTAGGTTTTGGTCTTGGTGTAAATTCTTTAAACTTTTGTTTTGCCATTTTCTTTAATATAGTCCTTATCAAGATCACTTAATTGTAAGTATCTAATACTCCCATTGATGTGTTGTTTTGTGTCTTCTCCACAATTTGTACATCTGTAGTATTCAGGAACAATTGCAACTAAAATTGTTTCCTCTTCACAGTACTCACATTTACCTGATACAGTGTCTATATTTTTGAAAAATTTTAATGTTTTAAATTCGGTCATTTTTATTTCGATTGTATAATATTTTCTATATATAAGCTACCATCAATATTTTTACCTACATTAGCTTCAACTTCACCACACATCAACTGTTGATCTTCTGGATTTATGTGTCTTAGAGCTTCTCTTTTATGTTTTAAACAGGTAGACATATTCTTTTGAATTCTGTGTTCAATAAGTTCACCATTTACAAATAAACAAAGAGCTATTACCATTTTAATCATTAATGCCCGTTACCATTACCATTTCCGTTTGCAAATTTAATATCTCTTGTTGCATCTTTTAATTTTTCAATATCTTTTTTTAATTTTTCTATTTCTTTTTCATGAGCTTCTAACATTACATTCGTATGTAAATTTTCATCTAAAATTTTTTGATGTTTCTCTAATTGTTTTGCCTGCCATTCTAAAAGCATAAACTGCTCTTGATCTATGGGTTTTTGAACGGATGCTTCTAGTAAATCTTTTTCAAATAGTTTATTTCTAGTTTCCAATTGGTTAAGCCTCTCAATCACACCAAAGGCAAACCATGCGCCTGCAACAATGGCCCCAATAATCATAATTAGATTACGTAATGGTAATCCAATTTCAGTATTGTCTGATAATCTTTTTATTGACATGATAGACACTCATCAGAACCTGAATCTAGTTCTGCTAATGCCTCTTCTTTACAATCTTGACTACAGAATAAATCCAATTCATCTTTTGGTTCAAATTCTTTATTACATTTTTTACATTCTTTTGCCATTAAATACCCTCATCTAAAAATGTTTTAGTTTTTTTCTTTTTTAATTTGCACTGACATCTTGGCGCAGTGAACCAATTCTTTATTCTATCAAAAAAATTATCAATAGATTCTAAAAAAATTATAAAATATTTATCAAACATATTAATTAAACAACCAATCTACGTATTTTTGCCACCAAGATTTCTTTTTAACTTTATCTAGGACCAAAGGTTCACACATACAATTAGAACAATCGCATGAATCACATTGATCCATATCAACATAAAACCCCTGTCCTTCACAATGACATCTATGTCCGCAGTAATCACAATATTTTTTAGCCATTATATACCTTGTAGTCTTGGATCATTTGATGTAATGTTTTTGGTCGCTTTTGGTCTAGCAATAGACTCTTTACTTCTTTTACGAAGTTGAGCTGCAGCAGATTCAGCTTTTCTTTTTTCATCTAACTGCTTTTTTAAATCCCATTTAAAGTTCATTTATCCTCCTTTGTTTCTATTCCATAGAACATTTTGTCAGTATCTTCTGTAACCCAGTCCGAACCTTCAACATCCCAGACAGTGTTTTGTACTTTATAGTCAGGCCAGCTGTTATCAGTAGTGTATGAATTAACATGCCACAAAATGCGATTATTAGGCTGAGCTGCAAAGTTGCCGTTAGCAAGAGCCAGTACATGTGCACACTTGTGCTCTTGAGGTATTTCAGAATGTTCGACATTTAGTATATTAGTCTCTGGGTGTGCCCAGTCAATAGTAAAAAGATATTGCCCGTGATAAAATTTTTTATCTTTTCCTAGATATTTGCCGTCTACACTAGCCAGCCAATCAAAGCAATGAATACTAGGCCAATAACTAAAACAGTTCCACAACTGTAGCTCGTTCGCCTGCATATCCGGCACAGAGGCTCTATCGTATGATTTTTGGAAAAACGCTGAGATAGGCAAACGCCAATAACATGCACCATTCGGTAACATAATGTGAAATAAGAGCGCCCTTCCTGATATAGAGCTAAGACCAAAGATAACGCAGTCACTAGACTCTCCCTGATGTTCTTTAAGATCATATAAATACTCCTTCCTTACTTTGCAGTAAATTGGTGGAATGTTTGCATTTAAATAAGCCATTCATACTCCTATTTAATCTCCCCCCAATTATTACCGTGTTCATAATCTACTTTATTAGGAACCTCTAATTGAATAGCAGATTCCATTATTTGTATAACCTCTTCCGCCTTTTTATCAGATTCAATTGAAATATCGACTTCATCATGAATTTGAATGTGCGGGATTATACCATTTTCATACAAAGATACCATAGATTTTTTTGTCATATCAGCCGCAGATCCTTGAATAAGTCTATTTAAAGCTTTGTACGTAAATGCACGTTTTAAAGGCTCTCCATATTCTTTTCTAGCAAGTTCTAATGGTAATGGTTTATTAATACCAAATTGCATAGGTTGCCATAACTCAAAATGACATGCTCTACCTAGTAAAGTTCTAATTTTTCCTGCATCATTCGCTTTCCGCGATACATCATCCATGAGTTGTTTTACAAATGGCGCTCTTAAATGATACTGTCTAATTAATTTTTCAGCTGAATCTTTCATTAAACCTAGTTCAGCCATTAATTTATTTTTACCCATACCATACATTAAACCTAAATTAATTGTTTTGGCCTGTTTACGTTCAATACCTGCCATGTCTGCAACAACCTGGTGAAAGTCTGCATCACCTTTTTTATATGCATCTACAATTTCATCTACTCCAGTTAAATTTTGTAACTTAGCATAGTGTACTAAAATTCTTGGTTCTTGTTGTGAATAATCAAATGTACCCCATTTACAATCTTGTTCAGGAATAAAAATAGATCTAATCATTGGTCCTAATTCTTTATGTCTTGCCGGAATTTGTTGTAAGTTAGGATTAGACATACTAAATCTTCCTGTAACTGTACCACCATCATCAGATCGTATTTGATTTATATCTGCGTGTATTCTTCCTTTAACTGCATGCTTAGTAATTGTATCAATAAAAGTTGTGTGTGCTTTATTAATCTCTCTTACATTTGCAATATCTTGTGCAATTTCATTTGGATGATTTGCTAAAAAGTTTTTTGTAAAACTAGGTGCACCAGTTTTTTCTGTTTTGTCATAAGGCAATTTTAATTTATCAAATACTTTTGCAATAGAAGCCGCTGCCCATATCTCTACATCAATACCAGTTAATTTTTTTATTTTTTGAAGTATAATTTTTTCTTGAGACATCAAATTAGCCTTGATTTTATTAGCTTTTTCGAGGTCCACAGGGACACCTTTAAATCTCATATCAACTAGACATGGAAACAATCTTGTTTCTAAATCAAATATAGAAGTTAATTCTTGTGCATAAATCTCTGCTTGTAATCTTTGCCAAAGTTTTAAAGTTGCTTCTGCATCTTTCTCTGCATATTGACCAACATACAAAGAAGGTAATCTCCACATATCTTTTTTAGCATCCAAACCATATTCTTTAGCTGCTGCTTGTAAAACTTTTTCATCTTTACCTAAACCAACATATTCTTTTGCAAGTGAATCTAATCTGTAAGATAATCTATTTTCATTTATTAATGATGCTGCAATCATGGTATCAACAATCTTACCTTTAATAATAAGACCTGATGATCTTAACCAACACACATCATACATTGCGTTATGAAATATAAAAGTTACATCTTCTTTTTTTAGTAAATCTTGCAACCAAGATAAAACTAATCTCTTATCCATGTTGCCACCGTGTTCATGACCTATTGGATAATAGCCGGACCAACCTTCTACAGCTACAGCAATTCCTGCAATGTGTCCTCTTCCAACCACGTTCCCCGATCCTAAAGTAGTTAACTCTGGATCACAGGTCTCTAAGTCAATTGCAATTTCTTTGTATCCTGTTAAATCTTTTAATTCATCAGGCATCACCCATTCTGTTTCAGGTGCAAATAAAGGTGGTTGTATTGTTCTAGGCATTTTTAATACCCCACCAAATTAATAAAGCAGGTATAATGAAATGTTCTACTATTTCATACAGAGCCATAAATATTAAAATTAGGGTAAATAAAAAGCTTGTCTTAGATTTTTTAGCTAAATAAGTAAAAAATCTTTCATGCATAGAAGCAATCTTTTCACTAAATTTTATAATAGTTTCTTTCATGATAAATATTGGATTAAAACAACTATAGTTATTAACATCATAAAGTTCATGAATAATCCCTTTCCAGGATCATTTCTAAATAATGTATAGCTTTCTTTATATCCTCTTCTCCTCCTTTATTTGAATGTCTACAAATATACTTTATAGCGTTGCCTTCTGCAAAAAGCAACTTGTTTTCATTTATAAAATGTGCAGGTTGAATTTTCATCGACCGGTAGTGTTTCCCGCCTACCTGCTTTTCTAAGGAATCATAATTCACTCCTTTAAATATATCTTTGTTTGTCATATTAAATAAGCACGATCAAAGTTTTTTGGATCTACAATATGTAACTCTTTTTTAGCTCTAGTTGTTCCAGTATAAAACAATCGATGTAATTCATCAGGATCATGCTGAAATGTTTCTATAGCTGCATTAGTTAAATCTTGTAATATCAATACTTTATCTGCTTCTCCTCCTTTCGCTCCATGTATTGTTGACATTGTTATTCTAGGGTTTGTGTTTATCTTCTCACCATTAGCTCTCATATTTCTAATGTAATTTTCAGTTAATGTATCTAAACCCTCAAAAGATTCATACCAAACTTTATCTGTAAGAAGACCGTATTTTTCCTGACATTCCTTTAATGTATATTTTTCTTCGGAATGAAATAATTTTCCTGTTCTAAAACCACTTGCTACATTGGTTCCTAAATATTCATAAATATTTTTTATTTCTATATGAGTTAATAAACCACCATTTCTCCATTGTTCCCAATTTTGTAGTGCTAATAATAATTTTAATTTAACAGAATTATGTCCTTTGTATTGATAATACCATCCTCTTAATTCACACAATTCTTTTACGTCTTCCAGGAAATGGTTAGCGGAGGAAAGTACTAACCAATTTCCCTCAGACATATCTACCTGAGTAACATCAGAATATCTTTTCAAAATACCCTCCTCAACCCTAGGTCTATATTCTTTATCAAATCTATTTTGTACTTTACTTATTATTTTTTTAGATAAATCATGTATTGGTCCACCTGGTATTCTATAAGATTGATCTAATGTTTTAATATCATCTACTTCTTCTTTTAATGATATAAAATGATCTACATCTGCACCGGCCCATTTAAATATAGCTTGATCATCATCACCAGCTATGTAAGTTTTCTTTGCATTGTTCCAAATCTTTCTAACCATTTCCCATTGTAATAAAGATAAATCTTGAGCTTCATCAATAAACAATACTTCAAAATGTGATTTTAAATCTTGATCAATAAAGTCTTCTATTAAATCTGTAAAATCTTTTAATTTCTTTTCTTCTTTATATCTTTTAAGTTCTTCTGATATTAAATATAAAGTATCTCTTTCTATATCTAATATATTTCTTCTTGAATCATAATAATCTAATAGATCCATTCTCTTTACTCTAGCTGTATTAATAATAGTTAAATATTCATTATCAGAATTAAATGTACCATCATCAGAAGAATATCTTGCAGTCTTAATTGGAATATTACATTTTTGTCCAAACTCTTTATAATTATCTACTGACATCATTTTTTCTTTTGTCATTCCTAACATTTTAAATGCATAAGAATGCAAAGTTCTAAAGTTTTCTAAATCATTATCTAAATCTAATGAAAATTTATCAGCAGCTCTAGTTGCTGCTTCTGTTGCAGCTTTTTTTGTAAAAGAGAAATAACCTATTTGTTTAGGTCTTATCCCTTGCTGTATAAATTGATCCACTAGGTTCAACAATGTTGTTGTCTTCCCTGTTCCAGGTGGTCCTAATATTATTGTTTTCATATTTTTTTAATTTTCTTTCTAGTATATTTTTCTGTGTTTTAAGTTTATCATTTTCCTTTTGTAATTCTTCAATCTTTAAACGAAATCTCAAATGCCAATTAGCTCCAACATCATTATCAAACATTAAAAATTATCCTGTTGATATGGTTCCTTTGTAGTTGATATTTTTATTTTTTTCATAGTTTTAATTTTAATTAATCTAGGTGTACCACCTTTTAATTCTTCTCTAACTTCACCTACAAAACAACTTAATTGTTTAATTAAATTACCTGTTCTAGTTTTATCTGTTTCCCAGTTATTTTTCTTACAGAAAGTATAAAAGTCTTCCATTCTAAAATATGTAAATCCTGAATCTTTATCTGTATATGGAAGTTTATTAAATATATCCTCCATTGTTCTTGCTGATTGTCTATTGGTAGTCCAATCTTGTAATAAAGAAGTTATTTGATTTACTGGATCTAATGATTCTAAAGGTTCTACTTCTTGCAAACCATTATCTATTAATGGTTTTAAATAATATTGTTTCCAATCTTTTGGTTTTACTATTGGTACAATTAAATTTGCTTGATCTAAACATGCTATTGCAAATAATGCTGGACTATATAATTGTTCTGTTTTTAATTCTATTCTTGAATCACCTACATTTAAAAACCATTGTGGTGGTTTAGATGCATACTTTGTTAAATTTCCTAATTGTGGTATATCTTCTTCTCCAAAACCTACTCCAAATCTTTTCATTCTACATAAACCTGATTGACATACAGAATTAATTGGAGCATCTTTACATCTATATTTATCATATCCTTTTCTATTTACAGATTTAATTAACATTTGTACTTCACCATTACTTAATGGTGGTATCATATATTTTTGATTTGCTTTTACTAATTCATCTTCCCAAATATCTGGTGCTGCTTGTTTTAAATAAACCGCAATATTAAATAATGAATTATTTCTCGAACCTTCTCCAAAACCATCTTTAGCTAATTTATTTAAACAAGGTGGTCCATCTTTAAATGCTTCTACAACTTTTATTTTTTCTGCTTTAATTTCTTTTAATTCTTCTTGTACATACTTGTCATATAATTCAAAGAATTCTTCTAATGTTGCTGCATTTCCATCGTCTTTAATTGCATAACGCAATCCTTTCATTTCATTGTGATATGGAAGATTTAAAAAATTACCAGTGTCACCACGATCCACGAGTATTTCTGTTTGTTTAGGAAATATTTCACAACCTTCATAACCTAATGTTGCTGCCATCTTTTTAAGAGTTGCCTGCATGACTGATGCAGGAATAAAATCTTTTGTAAATAAAAATACGTGTGCGCCGCCCGATTTACTACGGCAAACTACTAAAGGGAAGTTAGCTGAACGTACGCTTTGTATGAAGCCAGCGTGGTCAAAATCATATTCGTCAATATCAATACAGCCCCACTTACATAAATTATTTTCATTAATGGGGATAATGCCCAAAGCCGGACCTTCGCCTTGTAAATGGTTTTGCCACAAATCATCGCTAACATTTTTTCGAACAATGAATGCCTTTCCTTTTTGTTTACCATTTTCATCTCTATCGCCTTTTTGGTATTGACCATAAGCGATTGTGAGTCCTTCGAATATTGATTTGAATTTATTTGTTTTAGTTATCATATTTTCCTTTCTTTACAAACATAAAATGAAAAGGGGCCCCTTTTGGGGCCCCTCCATACTAGAACGGAGTTGAATCCGATCCAGTGCTCTTCTCTTCTTGGGTATGTTTCGCCTGAACATCTCCCTTCTTCACACTTTGTGCGAAGCCTTTTGCCTGCTCGTATAGGTTTCTGTTACTGACAGCACCCACTTTATTAACAGTCCAACCAAACCAAGTTCCCTTGTCATTTGATTGTTGTACAGTTCTTAAACTATACACATGACTGAATATAGGTGGAGTAAATAGACCATTTTTACCTTGAATCTTTAATCCATTCATCATGGAGTTCCAAGTTCTACTTACTTTTAACTGTGTTGATTTCATTGTAATCAATGCAGTTTCTGCGCTATCTTCTTTGCAAATCATTACAAAGTACGATGCAGTGTTTTCAAGATAGTTACCATTCTTCAATCGGTCTTTACCCATTGAATCTCTAGTTGCTTCTTGAATAATAGGACTTGTAGCTGAGTGAACTGCAACTGGTGCTCCAGTTCCTTCTCCTCTATCAGTCCATTCAATATATTCCCTTTTATAATGACAAGGGATTACATTGATTCCTTTTTCACCATCGTAAAGTTCGTTAGTCACAGTATTGTAGATCATACCTGCTTCAGCACCTTCTACATACTTTGCATCACGTTTATTTACTTGTGGTGACAGTTGTCCAAGGATTCTTAAAAATGGAAGAGCAAGGTCTTGCTGATCCATATTATCAAACCCTTCATGGGCATCTGCTTCAAAGAGATCTGCACTAGGTAGATTCTCTTTCATCTTAGTCACGGTTCTTTGTTCTTCTTTCACCGTTCTCGCTTCGTTAGTCGCCATTTATGTTTCTCCTATTTCCGGCTAAGTTTAGTTTCATCTTTAACAAACAAATGAAAAAGATCGGAAGGCATATCGAGGCCGGCCTCGATACGCTCCCTAAATAGGGCCTTCAATGTCATTGGCTCAACTTTAGATTTTTGTTGAGGTTCATAACCATTGTTGACCGCAAGGTTAAGCAATTGCTCCGCCTTGTTATCTTCTCCGACACCAAAAGTTACAGCAACCTCATTTTTAATAAGATCACCTAACCCGTTGTCTCGAAGCCATTTATACGCTGCTTCTTTTTTAACTGGATCTTTAGGAAGAGTACAACTGTACTTCTTATTCACTTCTAATGAAGATCCATCAGCGAGTTTCAGAGATTTAAATCCTTGTTCTGCTAATATATTAGGAATTACCTCTGAACTAATTTTATCATATTGACTTTTTAAGTCTTTAGTTACCTCTTCTGAAGTAGCTATTCTTTGTTCTAGTTCAACTAGTTTTTCTACATGAATAGATAAAGATTCTATGTCTGCTTTTTCTACAATCTTTTCTTTATCCTCCTCAAACGCATCAGTAATATTAAATGTACCACTACCTGTAAACGTTTCTATTTTTACATCATCACTCATTTTATTCTCCTTTCTGATATAGATCGAATGATATTGGATAATATTTAAACTCTCTTCGATCCCATTTCAAGAGGTTAAATTTACCATTTGTTTGATCACTAACTATTGCACAAGAAATACCTATTATTGCTGGATCACCAGTCAATAACACATAATCTTTTTGTCTAAAGTCTCTTAAGTTTTTTTGCATTTTAAAAACAAAAGGACCAGAACTAAAAATTATTTGTGATTCAGGACCATAGTTAGGTAAACAAATTACTAAATAACCAAATTCAGATGCACTTAATACATTTATATTTGCAGGTGGATGTTGTAATACATACACAAATCTTTCTTCAGGATTTGTTTTAGAAAATTCTAAAAACTCTGCTAAAGATTTTGGTTTATATAATTCAAAAATTTTATTTTTCATTTTTTTTCTTTCTTTTTATTTTAGCCATATCACTTAAACGACCGATAAATTCTTTTATTGGAACACCTAATGACTTAGCAATATTATATTGCTTATTAGTTAATCTTACTTCTATTGTAAATTCTTTTTTATACATTCTTCATTCTATTATTCTTGTTGACAGAGATATAAAGATTATTATATGAATGTCAATAGAAAGAAAAAATAAATTATGAACTATAAATTTAAAACTAAACCATACGCACATCAATTAACTGCGTTAGAAAAATCCTGGAATAAAGAAGAGTATGCATATTTTATGGAAATGGGTACAGGTAAATCTAAAGTATTAGTAGATAATATTGCTATGCTATATGATCAAGGTAAAATAAATGGGGCACTTATTATAGCACCAAAAGGTGTTTATAGAAACTGGTTTTCTCAAGAAATACCAAATCATTTACCTAGTCATATACAACATAAAAAGGTACTATGGGTTGCTTCAACATCTAAAGCAAAGGATAAAGAGTATCAACAATTGTTCAAAGTAGACTATGACCTTCACATCCTTGTAATGAATGTTGAGGCGTTCTCGACTAAAAAAGGTCTTGAATTTGCAGAAAAATTTTTAAGAACCCATAAAACAATTATGGCAATAGATGAATCTACATCTATTAAAACACCTACTGCAAAAAGAACTAAGGCTATTTTAGCTTTAGGTAAAAGTGCAAAGTATAGAAGAATATTAACTGGTTCTCCTGTAACTAAATCTCCATTAGATTTATATACTCAATGTGGTTTTTTACATGAAGAATTACTTGGTTTTTATAGTTATTATGCTTTTAGACAAAGATATGCACATATGGTCACTAGAAATTTTGGTGGTAGACAAGTGCAAATTGTCGCATCTTATAGAAAACTTGATGAATTATCTGAAAAATTAAAACCTTTTTCTTACAGAGTATTAAAAGAAGATTGTTTAGATTTACCTGATAAAATTTATATAAAACGTATTGTAGAGTTAACACCAGAACAAATTAAAAGTTATAATAGTATGAAAACTATGGCTCTTGCTTTAATAGAAGGCCAAACTATTACAGCTCCTCACGTATTAACTCAAATGATGAGACTACATCAAATCTCTTGTGGTCATATTAAATCTGAAGACGGTGAAATAACTGATATTAAAAATAATAGAATAACAGAATTAATGAATGTCTTAGAAGAAACTGAAGGTAAAGCAATTATATGGGCTAACTATATTCATGATATAGAAAACATTGTTAAAGAAATTAAAAAAGAATATGGAGAAGATTCAGTAGTACAATATTATGGTGCAATTGAAGCAGAAAAAAGACAAAAAAATATTGAACAGTTTCAAGACCTTGAATCTCCTGTAAGATTTTTTGTAGGTAATCCACAAACTGGTGGATACGGTATTACATTAACTGCAGCCAATACAGTTATTTATTATTCCAATGGTTATGATTTAGAAAAAAGATTACAATCAGAAGATAGAGCACATAGAATAGGTCAGAAAAAATCTGTAACATATATTGATCTTATAGCAGAAAAAACAGTAGATGAAAAGATTGTAAAAGCTCTTCGTAAAAAAATAGATATTGCATCTGAAATATTAGGGGAAGAATTAAAAGAATGGATTTAATTATATATAAAGAAGGATTATATCATTTATATAGTTTAGATATTTATTTTAATAATGTTATGGAATGTTTAGACTATGGAAACATTCTTCGTGAAAAAGTTGCTACTTATTTAGATAATCCTGAAAACCGTTGGGTAATGAAAAATGGTATTGGAGATTGGTTTGGTTTTATTTGTCAGAATTATGGGGCCGAAGCCCCACAATAATTATTTGATTTTTATTTCTTGAGCTTTAATTTCTTCTGGTTCATTAACACCTAATTTAACTGTCAATACACCATCTTCCATTGTAGCTTCATCAACAACAACATCATTTCTTAATTGAAATTGTTTGTAGAATTTTCTGAATGCTAAACCTTTTTCAATGTATTCTTTTTCTTTGTCATCTACTTGACCAGAAACAGATAATACACCGTCTTTATATTCAACTTTAACATTCTTTTTGTTGAAACCAGCAAGACCTAGTTCAATTCCATATTGTCCTTTTCCATATTTTACCACATTATAAAATGGGAATGATTGTACTTTTGATAAACTATCAAAGATAGAATCAAAAGAATCACCGAACATTCTATTGGAATTATCCCAAAGATCTTTTTGGAATTTATTAATTAAATCTAAACCTGTCATATAAACCTCCTTGTTAATGTTAAGCAAAGTCTAGTGGCCAGCCCAATTGCTGCACCTGCGTAATATATAGGGGTTACCTAGGGTCATGTCAAGGTCGTTTCGTTAAAATATGAGGCTCTCAGGAAGACTTTTTAAAGGTCAACTAGCCCAGTTTCGCGATTTAAGTACTTATATTCAATTTTAGATGTATTAAAATCGTTTTGTATTTTTTTACAAATTTGTTCGTGATCAAACTCACCACAACTATATACATCAAATTGCATTAATGCAGGTTTAACTTCATCCCATACATGCATTGCAATATGTGATGTTTCAATAATTGCAACAGCGGTAATACCTCTATTACCAGGCATAGTACAATATTTAACATATGGACCCATAAATACTTTCATATTTATATCCATAATAAAATTGTTTAACCAACTCTTTAAATAATTTTCATCTACCGGAGGATTATTTATTTCTGCCCGAACGATAAGATGTTTGTGAACTAATAAACCATTTTCCATTATGGCTCTTTATACTAAATCTACGGCTTTGCCAATGATTGGTTTATATTTTGTTTTACCTTCTGATCTATATGCCCATAAAAATTGTTTTCTTGGATCTTTTTGAACATAGCTACAATGTATCCATCCAGAGTTAGGTTCCCCTGGAGTATAATACTCAACAATTAATTGATCCCAATCTAAGTTTTGATGAATCCAGTCTGCTACTTCAGCGTTGTCAACTCCTGGACATTCAAAATCCGCTGCTTCTGCTTTTGTATGTTGTGATTCAACTGAGCTTCCGATTGCAATACATAACTCAGGGCTTCGATATCCTGAGGTTACTTGAACTCTACCAAACCTGTCTCTTACAGGCTGTAATATATTTTCACAAAGTAGTTTAAGTTTTTCTATTTGTCCTGCATTTGGATTATTATTAATACCTCTTCTAATAGCGGTATCAGATTTAGTAAGCTCTGCAAGACTAAAATTTCTTGAAAGATTCATTTTATTTAAGTAATAAAAACTCAAGCAATAACGACATAGCAACTGTTCCCACTGCCGCTAAGAGAACCCAATAGATCTTGTCTATCTTACCGCCCAATTTCTCGATGTCATCATGCATGTGTTTGAGATGATTATTTTTTATTTGGTACAGGTCTTTTTTAACACCTGTAATGTGTCCATATAAAGCTACGATGTGTTCTCTGACATTTTTTGGTTCTATTGCCATTATGTTAATCTTGTGCCTCTTTGTTTTTTACGAATTTCCTGCTCGCTAGGTGATAGTAGAGCAGTCTCAGTTTGTGTCAAGCCTGTAATTGAGTTAGGTATTTGGCCAAATTGATTAGTTGGAATAGGAGCTGGCATAGGTGGTAAAGCTCCTAATTGATTTAAATTAGGTTCTGGTATGTTATCAAAAGGGTTAATAATATCTGGTATTCTTTCTTCTGTTAATGGAACATCAAATAATTGTGATTTAATTTCTGATAAAGCATCTAATGCAGGAAGAATAGGATTCTCTACTCCTATCTTATCAGCATTTTCTTGAAATACTCTAAATACATCTTTAGATATATTTAAAGGTCTAAATAAAGCCATATTCATAGCTGCATAATTTTTAGTTGAAGCTCTATCTTTCATTGCTTTTGCAATATCAAGTTCATCCATTTTTAAAATTCTAGCTGCATTAATATCTTCAAATAAGTTTTTATTAACTTTAAATAAAGCTCTATTAGCATTTATATATGCATCTATAATTTGTTTAGGAGTAACAGGTCCTCCTCTTAAAACTTCTTTTGTAAATATTTTTCTAGAATCCCTTACACCTTTTTGGAATGCAGCAATTTTAAAATCAAAAGTTCTTTGAGGATCAACTTCAATAGCTCTAAATCCAGCTAATCCTGCTAATTCATTTCCTAATTCAAATGTTTGTCCGTATTTATTATATTTACCTTTAACAATAATATCGACTGGTTCGATAGCCATATCTAATCTTTTTAATTGTTCCCAATTCAATGGTGCTTGTGATTTAACTAAATGTTTAACCATTTTTTCAACTTTAAGCCCTGGAGCATCTAAAGGATTCCAAACTTCTGAACCTTCTCTTGTTCTTCCACCTCTTGCAAGAATATCTCCTACTGCTTCAGTCCAAATTGATTCACTTACAAATGGAGTTCCTAATTCTTTTGTTGCTTCAAATAAACCAGAAATAAAATCATCCATAATACCATCTTTATCTTTTTCTCCTTCTGCAACAGAATTAATAACAGTTTGAAAAGGTCTTGCTAATGTGTCGTATGCATTGATACGAGAGAAATCTACATATTTTAATTTACCATCTTTTCCTCTTATAGGTATTAATGTAGAATTTTTAGACCAATCAGCAACATATCTTCTTAGTGCATTCATTTCATCTTCAGTAACATTATATAAAGATTTAGCTACTTCTGTTGTTGCATACGGAACTGCTGCTGTAGTTGTAGCCATTCCTATTAATCTTTTATAACCAATACCAGCTAATGGTTTAACTTCTTTACCACCAACTTTAACAGTGTAATTAATTTCATCTAAAGCACGTTTCACGATGTTTGTTGAAGTTCTCATGATTTCAGCAGGGAAAGACACGAAATTACCAAAAGGTAATTTTCTTAAACCTTTTACGAATTCAGAAACATAATCATAATTAGGTATATTATTTCTAACAATATTAGCAGCTTCTTCATCTAGTTCAGATGCTGTTCTTTTTACACCTGCTTTTAAATATGCTTTACCTAAACGATCACGTTCAACGGCCCATGATGTAATTTTCCAAAAATCATCTTCAGCTGTATATGCATCTTCAGCAAATGATTTAATTTTAGATAATGGTTTTAATAATGCTCTTAATCCTTTATCCGATGTTAATGTTTCACCGAACCTAACATCTTCCATTAGTTTTCTAAGATCTCCTAATTTAACGTTAGAGTTAACCACTCCTAGTTTTAATAATTTTCTATATAATTCATTTTGTTGTCTTGTACCTTTAAGACCTACTTGTAATGCTTGATATGCATCTTTCATTGCACCTGGAGTTGGTATAATACCATTTGCTGTAGCAAATGCTCCTGCACTAATAAAGTTACGTGCATGTGTAATAGGTGATAAAATTGTTTTAGCAATTTGTGACGTTGCTTTAGGATATAATACTAAATTTTCATATAACTTACCTACAATAGAATCGCTTCTGCTTTGTTTAGCTGTAAGTTCTAATGCATCTGCAACTTCATTAATTGCCCATTTACCATTAACAGGATTAGTAATTCCTGCTTCTAAAGTTTTACCTGGATCAATATTTATTTTTTTAATATCAGGACCTAATGCTTGTAATGCTTCTTCCTCTGTTTCATAGATCATTCCTCTTTTACCACTTTTTGAAAGTTCATTAGATTTTTGTACTAAATCTTGAAAGAATTCATTTCTTCTTGTAACTAAAGATAAACGACCTGTGCCTCCTAATATAGTTTGCATAGGATTTTTAGTTCTACCTAATAATTCTTCTATAACTTCTCTTTCTGCTTTTGGTAACATAGCTAAAGAAGTAAATCCTCTATCAGTTACAGCATCATCTAATACAGTTTTACCTACAAAGAAATCTGGTATTTGAAATACAGGATCAGAAGGTTTATCCATTCTAAATCCTTTAGGTAATCTTGCTGTTTTAACTAATCTTTCTACATAATAATTAGCTTGTTCATCTGTAAGTTTTTTACCATTTTGTGCAGCAACACTTTTAAACATTTTTTTAGCTGCATTAACTGCTTCTTCAGCAGGTTTATAATTTAAATAAGGTATAAGTGATTTATTTTGAAAAAGATCGTATGTAGATCCAAGATAGTTTTGAAATTTTTTACCAAATAAATCTTTAAATTGATTTAATTTTGCACCTTGTAATTTAGAACCAAGTGCTGAAAACATTTCTCCCCAACCATTTCTTATAGAATCTATATTATTAAAGATTGCATCTATATTTTCTTTTTTTCCGCCGACTCTTTTAAACTCAGTCATTAACTGATCTTTTATTTTTTTATCTACATTACCAAATACAACATTACCTGCTTCATTGACTACAGGTTTACCTGATAATAATAAATCATTTAATGTTTTTAGTGTATCGGTTCTTTGTTTTGCAGTTTGTTTGTTTAAAATAGTTTTTGTTGGTGGAAATATTGCATCAATATTTTTATCTAATTCTCTTGCTACGTTTTGTGCAAAGTTTACGTCTGCAGCTCTTTTACCTAATTGTTGTCTTTCTAAATCAAAAAATTCTTGAGTTTTACCACCTCTGGCTCTTAATTTAGATGCGGCTTTATCTAATAATCTATCTATACTATTATTACTGAATCTTAAATCTTTACCTCTAGTAGCTAATTTTTTAATAGTAGATCCAGCACCACCTATAACTCCAGTAAATAAAGCACCTTCTGTACCAAATTTAATTCTGTTTATAATTTCTCTTTCTGGATCATACTCATTATCTCTTTCTAATTCTGTAGGACCACCTAATAAATCTCCAAAAGTTCCTGCTTCTTCAACATCAGCCACAAATACACCTTCAGCTAAACCACCTGCTGTTGATCCTGCAACAAATTGTGCTGCTTTACCTTTTTTATTTAATTCAATAGCTTTCTGTGCACCTTTAACTAAATTTGGATTATTTAATTGAAAATACTTACCTGCTTTTTTTGCAGATAAAGCTGTCTTTGCTATTTTAGATCCTGCTTTAAATGCAATTCCTCCAGGTACAGCTAAGTTTGTAAATGTTTCTACTAATTTACCAGCTGTAGTTGCTTCAGCCATTTCATCAAATGGATTAATATCATCAAACCATTTTTCTACTTGAGCAGCATAATTACTATCACCACCTAAATCCATGATAGTTGCACCTAAAGATACAACACCTTCTGGTATTTTAATTAAACCAGAACCTACTCCGGCAAGTATAGATGCAATAGTACTTACATCATTATTATTTTCTGCATCACTTAATTGTGTAGGATTAACGTTTGGATCGTCGCTGATGTTTAATTGTTCTGCTAGTGTTGGCATTTATTACCTCCTAGAACTGTAAATCTTCGACTACTTTACCTTTATCGAGAATAACTACTCTTGTAGTTCCTTTAATTGTATAAGCTCCTGATTTACCTGTTGTATCTTCTTTTGGATCAATATCTCCAACATATAAATCACCATAGAAATCTCTAGCTAATGTTTTAAATGAGTTAGCATCTAATTTAGGTAATCCCAAATCTTTTGTTTTTTCATTGTAGGCCGCTGCAAAGTTTCTAGCCCCACCTAATGCAATTCTCATTGCATCTCTATCAGACATTTTTGTTTTTAAGAATTCATATAGTTTCTTTTCTTTAACAGGAGCATATGTTTTTAATGCTTGTTTATACGCATCCATCTCTGCTTTTGATTTAGCTAAATCTGATGCTTGTTTTCCTTTGATACCTAATAATCCAGCTGTTTCTCTAATCTTATCTGGTTTATCAAATGTACCTCTTTTAGCTTGTGAAGCTAATGCAGTTGCTGCAGCTTCTCTTAAATTTTCACCTGTTAAGAATGCTGGTGCAACATCACCTGCTAAGAAATCATAGATAGAAGATTTTTTAGCTTTTTCTAATCCAAGTATTTTTTCATACTCAGCAATATCTTTTTGTAAATCTGTTAATTCAACTGTAGGCTCATCCAATCCTTTGCCTGTGTTTGTCTTACCTGTATTTGTGTCCATACTAGATCCACTGTCTTTATCAGGAGTTGTTTTTCCTTTTTCATTTTGAACAGCTACATTAGATGTATCTACAGGTAATTCACCTTCAGTATAATCGTAATCTGATGAATATTTAGTTTGTAATGCTTGTTCTAATACTTTATCTAATTCTGATTTTTGATCTTCTTCCTCTTTAGGAACATAATTTACATCAGTACTTACTAATAAATTATTTTCAGGACCTGTAACTGTAGATGGAAATTGTCTTGACGGACTAAAGAAACTAAATCCAGAAATTGGTTCTGCTGAACTGTATAAACTTTTTGGATTAACTTGAATATTTTGACCTGCTTTTTGAGCTTGTGCTAATAATTCTGCACCAGTTACATATTGACCAGCATAACCACCTGGTTCATTTACTAAACCTCTTTTAGGTTTATCTAAACCAGAAGTAATTCCAGTTCCTCTACTATCAACACGACCACCTCTAAACATTGGTCTTCTTAATATTCTACTCATTATCCAAATATTCCTAATTTACCCATGATACCAGCAATACCTGAAGCCGCACCAATAGCTGTTCCTAATGGACTTGGTGTAGGAGCTGGTTGTTGATAACCAACAGTTTGAGTAGGAAATGCACCTGGTTGAATTTGTGCAAGTTGTTGTCCTACTAAACCTAATCTTGTAAACGGTTCGTATTGAGCTTCTCTTGCTGCTTGTGCTGCTGCATCAAGAACTGCTTGTTGTTGAGCTTGACCTGCTTGACCTAATTGAGTTTGATATGCACCTAAACCTTGTTGTGCTTGTAATTGTTGTAGTGCTGCAGCTTGTGCTTGTTGAAATCCTTGTTGCATTAACTGTGCTTGTAAGCCGGCTCTTTTTTGTGCTGATCCTACATCGTATTCAGCTAACTGAACACCTTCTCTACCACCACCAAAAGCGCCTGCTCGAATCGCAGATTGACCAATACCTTGTCTTTGTAATGCAGCTTGTTTATCAAATTCTGATAAAGTTGTTTGAACCACCTCTTGTTGATAAGGTGACATAAATTGTTGATATGCTTGTGGGCCAAGTAATGATCCCAATCCACCGGCCGCGGTTCTTGCTTGTTGTTGTAATGCAGACTCAGCCGCGATTTGCGGAGCGTATGCACCAGTTTGAATTTCTTGACCAATTAATGGTTCTAATTTTTTAGTAAACGCAGTTAATGCACCTTCTAATATCGGTGCAGGTAATACTTGTGTTATTGTGGTTGGATCTGCCATTACGCCCTTCCTATTGCTTCATATCGATTCATTATGTCATACATTCTTTCAGCACCTCTATTTACATCTCCGCCACCCATACCTCTAACAGCGTCAGCTGTCATAACAAATTCATTTTTAGAAAGTCTAGCAGGAACATCATCTGCTTTTTCTTTTGCTCCTATAGGAATAAATCCACCACCTCTATAATCCATTTCCATTGGAGTTCCACCCATACTTAAATTCATAATTCCACCTTCTGCTCTTTTAGGTCTAATTAATTGATCATATATTTCTTTTTCTTCCATTGAAGAATACATAGGATCAACTCCTTCTTTTTTTAATCTATCTATATCTTCTCCACCTATTCTTAATCCTTTTGATTTACCGGCTTCTAAAGCTCCTTCATCTAATCCAGACATATCTAAAACATATTCATCTCCAGATTTTTTTATAGAATAACCTTCATCCATTAAACCTTCTATTACTTGTTTAGCTTTTTTAGATTTAGGATTTAAGTAAACATCATATCCAGTAGGTGTTGCTACACCATCAACATCTGAATCTATTAAATTCATATTTAATTCTGTATTATCAAACATTCTTCTTAAATAGTTAACAACTTGTTTTCCTTTTTGTGCTGCTTTAACTAAAGCACCAAACTTATATCCATCTCTTAAACTTATAATTCCACCTTCTGCTTTTTTTTCAGTTTCTTTTTCTTTTTGTTCTTTTAAAAATTTTAAATATTCATCATATTCTTCAATAATTTTTTTAATTGGAGTGTTTGTATCTCCACCACTATTAAAACCAACTCTACCACCCACTGATAATAAACCTATTTGTCTTAATGCATCATCAATATCAGTTTGACCAAAACCAGCATTTAACATTGAAGAAGTAATAGCACTAATTCTTGCTGAAGAATTATCCTCTAATAATTCACCAGTTTGTTTATAGTAATCTGATAATTGTTGTTCATAAGCTTTTTGTGCTGCAAGTGCTGCATCATACGCAGATTTAGTTGCTTCAATTCCAATTGGAGCAGATGCTGCAGTTAATTTAGCTCCAAGTGTAGCACCTGGTGTTGCACCCGCAGACATTACATCAGCAGTTTTTGCTAAACCTTCTAAACCAAAATCAACACCTTTTTGAAATAAATTTCTTGTTGCACCTGTATCTCCCATTTGTGATGCAAATGTTTTTCCTCTTAGTGTTGCACCTGCAGTTGGATCAGTTAATGCACCTGAGCCTGCTGCTAATGCTAAAGTAAATGGATTGAATTCTCCTTCTGAACCTTCTTGAGATAATTGTGCTCCTAAATTTAATGCACCTGATAAAGCCGCTCTTGAAGCCATTGAACCTAAACCAGATATTGAACCAATACCCGATGCTCCTGCTGCAAATGTTGCTGGAGCTAAGAAAGGAGCTGCTGCTGCAAGATAAGGTAGTATAGGTTTTATTTCATTAGGTATAACTTTATCTAAAACTTTTGAAACAGGTCTTGTAATTTTTTTAACTACTTTTGACATTGGTATCCTTTTGATCCTATTCTATAAAAATTAAATTTATCGTTTGATCTCATCCACTTAAATTGTTTAAATTTTTTTCTCAACCAATTTGCCATTTCTTTTCCTTTGTTTTTAGAAACAACATCAATTACCCAAGTACTATTACCACTGTTCCAATCTTCGTCACTGAAGTCTTTAGTATTAATATACTCTTTTTCAGTTTTATAATTTAAAAAAGCCCAGTTTGCAAAAGCAATCACTTTGTTGTTCTCCTTAAAATATTTGCATTGTTTAAGTTTAAAGGACGGCAAGATATGGTAATAAATTTCCTCTTCGGTATTATCATCATATTTGCTAAATGACTTATACAGATCAATGACACTCTGTATGTCCGCAGGGATTACCTGTTTGTTAAAAACTACACCATTTTCGAACATTTTACAAGTCAGAAGATGAAGCGCCTAACGGTGGCATTGCAGCCACTTTTATCTTCAAAGATCTTGTTATATGCTCTCTTTGAGTAGGTGTTTGAGGATTTACAATATCATCCTCTGCTTCTTTATCTGAATTATATTCGTAATTAGTTTGTGTATTTCTTAGTACCACTTCTGTTTCACATTTTACAACCGGTACTTTTTTACCATTAATGATTGTATATGCTACTTCTGCTTCTTCTTTAAATGCCATATGATCTCCTATTATGCTCCTAAACCACCGCTATCAGCAATGTAAACCCTACTAACTTCTAGTAAAGCTGCAGTTCCACTTATACCAGATATATCAGTAGTTTCAATCCTTAACTCATCAGATTCTTCTAATACTACAGACCCTTTTAGCAGATTACATATGGTAGGTCCTGTTATCTCCGCATGAGCTATTAGATACTGTGTACTTGCAGAATTATCATAAATATAAACTTTTACTGTCTTATTACCACTAGTATTTGTTACCTGTACTGTTTGAAATATAGCTCTAGCTTCCGTTGGACAAGTATAAATTGTCTCTGCAGCAGTTAAAGTCGGTGCATAAAATGCATTTTTATATACGTTAGCCATTTGTAGTATCGTACCATTTTATTGAACCAATAACACCATCATTATTGGATGCACCTTTAGCACATAAAGTTAGTGTGTCAGATACACCTGCTATTGTTTGTCCAAGTTGATATTCAAAATTAAAACCATCTC